>CAJDTU010000054.1_pt1 | contig 38380 bp, 31 predicted proteins | sample 7389901 | NCBI WGS metagenome assembly CAJDTU01 (sample SAMEA7055649, study PRJEB34461) | soil metagenome | biome: terrestrial ecosystem; feature: Peninsula; material: soil | place: Antarctica | collected 2016
TGGTACGTGCCGCTCTCGCTGCTCTCGATCCAGAACCTGATGTTCTGCATCTTCTGGGGCTGCTATCATTACGGCGGCATCAGCTCGCCGATCATGCCGTGGCTGGTGACGGTTCCGCTGCTCGGGTTCTTCTACCTGCCCGAGAGGTCTACCCGGATCGCCGTTGTCCTGCTGATCGTCGCGAACCTGGCGCTGTTCTACGGCCTGTACGAAGTGTTCGGGTTCCCCGAAACCGTCACCCCCGACGGCTTGGCCATCCTGGGCCTGGTATCGACCTTCTCCGCCAGTGCGTACGTCTCGATGATGGCGCTCTATTTTGCCAGCATCGTGTATTCGCAGGGTGAGCTCGAACGGGAGATCCGGCACCATCAGGCGACGGAGTGGCGGCTCCGCGACGCGACCGCGCAGGCACGGCGCACGCTGGCAGCGAAGTCCGACTTCCTGGCCAAGATGAGCCATGAACTGAAGAACCCCCTCAACGCCGTCATCGGCTATAGCGAGATCCTCATCGAGGACAGCGACGAAACCGACATCCAGAAGCGCCAGGACCTGGACTCGATCCGAAGCGCCGGCCATCGGCTGCTCGGGCTCATCGACACCCTTCTCGAACTGTCGAGGCTCGAAGCCGGCAAGGCCGAGCTTCGCGTCGAGGAATTCGATCTGGCCGACTTCGTCGAGAAGATAGTATCGCTGTCACGCCTGTCGATCGCGGCCAGGGGGAACGAGCTGATCGTGCAGGCGCTCCCCACCGGGCGGATTACCTGCGATACGCAGAAGCTGGAGCGCGTCGTCGAAGGCCTGTTGTCCAATGCCGCGAAGTTCACGCAGAACGGGCGAATCACCGTCTCGGCCTCGATTCAGGACAGCACATGCACGGTGTCGATCGAGGACACCGGCGTTGGGATCGGAGAGGAGCGAATGGCGAACCTCTTCGAGACGATGGGCACTTCCGATGACGAAACCTCGAGCAAGTACGACGACGAAGTGAGGCTCGGACTTCCGCTGGCCTATCGCTACTGCCGGCTGATGGGCGGCAATCTGTCGGTCGACAGCCGGTTGGGCCGGGGTTCCACGGTCATCGTCAGCTTGCCGCGACAGCCAAGCGGTGTCGATGAGCAGGCCGATGCTGGCATCGAAGGCCTGAGGCTCGCCGCATGACACTGCAAACGATGATCCATCGGGAAGATGCCGACGGGGCCGCTCGCAAGCGCCCGGTCTTTTTCCGCAACCGTTGGGCGCGCCGCGCGTGCGTCGAACCGCGTGCCCGCCACACGGCCGGCTCAGGTAACCGCAGATGAACACCAGTCCGACAGTCCTGCGCCGAAGCTCCGAGCCGGCGCCGATCGATCCGCCACAACCTGAGAAGCCCATCCCGGCTGACGCGGGGAAGAGACGGCTGCTCATCGTCGACGACATCCGCGAAAACCGCGAGATCCTCAGGCGTCGCTTCGAGCGTCACGGCTTCCTTGCGACGGAGGCCGACGGCGGTGTCGAAGCCTTGGCGCTGATCGAGCGTGAAGCCTTCGATCTCGTCCTGCTGGACATGATGATGCCCGACCTCTCCGGGCTCGACGTCCTGGCGTGGATCCGCGCGAAACACTCGCCGGGGGTGCTGCCGGTCATCATGGTGACCGCGAAGAGCCAGAGCGAGGACGTCGTCGATGCGTTGAACCGCGGCGCCAACGACTACATCACGAAGCCGGTCGACTTTTCCATCGCGCTCGCCCGCGTCATCACGCAGCTCGATCGAAAGCGCGCGGAAGAGAAGATTCAACAGATGAATGAGGAACTTTCCCGGGCGAACGAGGCACTCGAGTGCCGCGTCGCCGCCCGAACGCAGGACCTGGTTCAATCCAATCAGCAGCTTCGAATCGAGATTGAGCAACGCGAGGAATCGCAGGCGCTGAGCGTTCACCTGGCGCACCACGATCCGCTGACGGGCATCGGCAATCGGTTGCTGTTTCACAAGCAACTGAACGAAGCGCTTGTGCACACGCAGCGTCATGGAGGTCATCTGGCAGTTCTGTTCATTGATCTGGATGGCTTCAAGACGATCAATGACACGTTGGGGCACGGGACTGGAGATGCTGTGCTCAAGCACGTGGCCTGGCGCGTGCGAAATGGCTTGCGGGAAGGCGACAAGCTGGGGCGACTGGGCGGCGATGAATTTGCAGTCATTCAATTTGGAAATGAGCTACCGAAAGAAGCCACGGCGCTCGCCAAGCGTTTGATAGAATTGATTGGAACCCCGTTTAGCGTTGATAATCATGAGCTGACGATTGGCGCCAGCATCGGCATTGCTGTCGCAGATGGGGACTATCAGGATTCCGCTCAGTTGCTCAGGGCAGCGGACTTGGCGATGTATCGGGCCAAAGCGGATGGACGCGGCCGGTTCAGGGTTTTCGATCCGCAGTTGGATCGGCAGGCGCAGGAGCGCCGGGGCCTGGAGACCGCTCTGCGTGCAGCCGTCGACCAGGACGCTCTTGAGGTTCATTACCAGCCTTTCGCCAATTTGCAGACCGGTCGGATCAGCGGGTTCGAGGCGCTGTGTCGTTGGAACGATCCACAACGCGGATTTGTGCCACCGAGCACCTTCATCCCGTTGGCCGAAGAAATCGGACTGATCGATCTCATCGGTGGGAGGATTCTCAAGCGCGCCTGTGCGGATGCCGCAAGTTGGCCGCAACATGTCACGGTCGCCGTGAATGTGTCTCCTATGCAGTTCAAAAGCGGCCAGTTGTTTTGCGCGGTCGAGGATGCCCTTGCCGCCTCCGGGCTGTCGCCAGGTCGGCTGGAATTGGAAGTCACAGAATCCATATTTCTCCAGGGGAGCGAGTCAAATTGTGCGCTTCTGAGCCGTCTTGGTGCGATTGGCGTCCGGATATCGCTGGACGATTTTGGAACGGGCTATTCCAGTCTTAGCTATCTGCGCAGTTTCAGTTTCAGCAAGATCAAGATCGACAAATCCTTTATTAGCGATCTTTCGACAAGTGAGAGTAGCGTTGCCATCGTGCGGGCTGTTTGCGGATTGGCGCGCAGCTTTGGCGCAACGATCACGGCCGAAGGCGTCGAGACCGATGACCAGCTCGCGCAAATCAGGGCTGAGGGATGCACCGATATGCAGGGTTATTTCTTCAGCGTGCCACTGCCTGCGGAAGAGATCCCCGCCATGCTTGCCCGCATCCTTCCCGCGGCGCCCTGATAGCGAACCGGGCCATGTCCGGTACACGCTACCCTCGCGTTCCTGTGATCTGGAGTTGACCCGTTTTCGCGGACACCTGATCGTTATGGAACAGGGAGTTCGCTATGCCCAAGACCCGCCCTCCGTACCCGGCGGCATTTCGCCAGCAGCTTCAGCGCCGTGATATCGGCGACGGGCATGTTGCCGATCTCGGGCCACACATCGGCCTCAGGCCGCTTCTCCTTGCCGGCGTGACGGTACCTCAGACGCCAGTACTTGCCCCCGTTGGGCAGCAGTTCGCGGTACAGGCCCCGATCGTCCGCCAGACGCAGGCGACGCCTGCCCTCCGGACAGCGCACGTTGCGACAGGCCGCGTCGTTCAGGCCATCGATCCAAGGCCTGGTGGGGGCACATTTCTCGGTTGGGGGACACTTGCGGGATGCCCCGGCTGGCGGGGCTTATCGAGGCGCTACCGGGATCCTCCGGGACTTCTTCGGTCCTCTCGGGACGCCGTCCTGGCGGAAAGGGAGGGATTCGAACCCTCGTTACGGCATAACCGTAAACCGGATTTCGAGTCCGGCGCATTCGACCACTCTGCCACCTTTCCGGGGTTTCGCTACGTGTGATGCGAAGCGCGAGAGTATAGCAAATCAGCGCGCCGGTTCGAGCCGGGTCACGCCTCCCATGTACGGCAGCAGCGCCGGCGGCACGGTTACGCTGCCGTCGGCCTGCTGGTAATTCTCGAGCACGGCGACGAGTGTGCGGCCCACCGCGAGTCCGGATCCGTTCAGTGTGTGCACCGGTTCGGGCTTGCCTTGGGCGTTGCGAAAACGCGCCTGCATGCGGCGGGCCTGGAACGCTTCGCAGTTCGAGACCGAGGAGATTTCGCGGTACGCCTTCTGGCCCGGCAACCAGACCTCGAGGTCGTAGGTCTTGGCCGCTGCGAAACCGATGTCGCCTGCGCATAGCAGCATCAGGCGATAGGGCAGTTCGAGCCGGCGCAGGATCGCCTCGGCGTGGCCGACCATCTCTTCGAGTGCCTCGTATGAGTGTTCGGGATGGGCGATCTGGACCATCTCGACCTTGTCGAACTGGTGCTGGCGGATCATTCCGCGGGTATCGCGACCGTAGGAGCCGGCCTCCGAGCGAAAGCACGGCGTATGCGCCGTCATCCGGATCGGAAGTTCGTCGGCTGCGATGATCGAGCCGGCCACCAGGTTGGTCAGGGTGACTTCCGAGGTCGGAATCAGGTAGAGCGCTTCGCCCTCGCCTTCCTGGCCACCCTTCCTGACTGCGAACAGGTCCTGCTCGAACTTGGGCAGCTGGCCGGTGCCGCGCAGGGCATTCGCATTGATGATGTACGGGGTGTAGCACTCGGTGTAGCCGTGCTCTCCGGTTTGCACATCGAGCATGAGTTGTGCAAGCGCCCGGTGCAGGCGCGCGATCGGGCCCTTCATCACGGCGAAGCGCGAGCCCGAAAATCTCGCGGCCGACTCGAAATCGAGCCCGAGCGGCACACCGATATCGACGTGGTCGCGCGCCGCAAAGTCGAACGCAGGGGGCTCAGTACCGACTGGACTCCAGCGCCGGATCTCCTGGTTGTCGGCCTCGCCGCCTCCGGGCGGAACCGATTCATGCGGAAGGTTGGGCAGTTGCAGCAGCCAGTCGTTCAGGCGCTGGCGAACAGCTTCGTTCTGCTCGGATGCCACCTTCTGGTCGTTATCGAGGCTGGCGACCTCGGTCATTTCCGCCGACGCATCTCCGCCGCGTCCTTTCAGGCGGCCGATCGCCTTCGACAGTACGTTGCGCCGCGCCTGCAGTTCCTCGGCTCGCATTTGCAGCGCTTTGCGCTCGGTTTCGAGCGATCGAAACGCGTCGAGGTCGAGTGAATGCCCGCGCAGCGAAAGCCGCGCGGCGACGGCTTCAGAATCCTTTCGGAGTGGGACGATGTCGAGCATGGAAAGGAGCGCCGAGCGTGGTGGACCGGAGTCGGAGGGTGAAGGGGGAGTGTATCAAGCACTTTCGTCCCTGCTCTCGGCGTCGCGGGCCCGCAGAGCAGCGAGTTTCTCCCGGATTCGCGTCTCCAACCCCCGGTCAACGGGCTCGTAAAAGGCCTGGCGCTCGACTCCGTCCGGAAAGTAGCGTTCACCGCTCGCATAGCCGCCTTCCTCATCATGCGCGTAGCGATAACCCTTGCCGTGGCCGAGCCCCTTCATCAGCTTGGTCGGTGCATTGCGCAGGTGCATCGGCACCGGCGCCGAGCCATGCTCGCGAACGAAGGTGCGGGCGCGCTTGTACGCCGTGTAGAGCGCGTTCGACTTGGCGGCACAGGCGAGATAGACGACGGCCTGCGCGAGCGCCAGTTCGCCCTCGGGCGTGCCGAGCCGCTCATAGACCGCGGCACCGTCGAGCGCGATGTTCAGCGCGCGCGGATCGGCCAGCCCGATATCCTCGCTGGCCATTCGCACGATTCGCCTCGCCAGGTAGCGGGGATCTGCGCCGCCATCGAGCATGCGGGCGAACCAGTACAGCGCGGCATCAGGGTCGGAGCCGCGCACCGATTTGTGCAGGGCGCTGATCTGGTCGTAGAACGCATCGCCGCCCTTGTCGAAGCGCCGCAGGTTCTGCGACAGCGCCTGCTCGAGAAAATCGCCATCGACCTGCTTGCGGCCGAGTTCGCGAGCGGCGTCGGCCACCGTCTCGACCGCATTGAGCAGCCGGCGGGCATCGCCATCCGCCCAGCCGATCAGGCGCTCGCGGGCAACGGCATCGAATGCAGGCCCGCCCTCACCGACGTGCTCGATCGCGCGCTGGAAAAGCACGCCGAGTTCATCGGCCGACAACGGTTCGAGCACGTACACGCGGGCCCGCGACAGGAGCGCCCCGTTCACTTCGAACGACGGGTTTTCGGTGGTCGCGCCAATGAAGGTGAACAGGCCGCTTTCGACGTGCGGCAGAAAGGCGTCCTGCTGGGCCTTGTTGAAGCGGTGGACCTCGTCGACGAAGAGGATCATGCGTCGACCCTGCGCGCGCTCCTGCTGGGCCACCGCAACGGCCTCGCGAATTTCCTTCACACCGCCGAGCACGGCCGAAATCGCCATGAAGTGCGCATCGAAAGCATCGGCCATCAGGCGCGCCAAGGTGGTCTTGCCGACGCCCGGCGGGCCCCAGAAGATCATCGAATGCGGCTTTCCCGACTCGAAGGCGACCCGCAAGGGCTTGCCGGGGCCGAGTAGATGTGTTTGCCCGACAATCTCGTCGATGCTGCATGGACGCAGTTGCTCAGGAAGCGGAGCAATCAACTCGCCACGATGACGGTTCGAGTCGACCCCCTCGCTCATCTCGCTCCTCGTCGGTGCCATTTGCAGCCGGACACGGGTCTTTGCGAGCCCTGCGCGGGCAGCCCGAGCTCAGCGCGATGCACTGCGCGGCAGCACCGGCCACACCGCTTCGACACGGTCGCCGCGATAGGCAACGATCCAGTCGTGCAGGCTCGCGGTCGGATCGCAGTGCCCGGGATCAAGCAAGATGCGCTCGCCAAGTGAAAGTGGCGCCGCGCCGACCAGCGGCTCGATCACGGTGTGTTCGTCGGACAGGCTGCACACTCGCCAATGAGGGTCGCGCATCTGCGGCAAACCGGAGTCGACCGACACGCTCTTCAAGCCGGCATCGAGCACTGCGTGCGAATTGCCCCGCCGACTGATGACCGCGGCGAGCACGCCGAGCGCCTGGCGAAGCGGTGGGCCGGCAGGATCCGGCGCATTGGCGCGGTAGTCCAGATCGAGCAACGCATAGGAGCCGGCCTGGATCTCGGTCCAGACCCCGGCCCCGACCTCGTTCGGAAAACTGCCGGTGCCGCCCCCGCTGATTTCAAGCACTTGGTGACCGGCCTGCTCGAGGGCAGCGCGATATTCGCGCGTCAGCGCAGCCGCCTGCGCGACGGCGGCGGCGCGCGCGGCCGGATCGCGCACATGCTGCGCGCTGCCCTGGTAGGCTTGCAGGCCCCGAAACGCCAGCCACGGCATCATCGAAGCAATGCGATCCGCGATCGCGAGCGCCTGCTCGATGCTGGTGACTCCGCATCGTCCCTGGCCGACGTCGATCTCGATCATGACATCGATTCGCGCGTCTCCGACATCCGCAGCACCGGCCTGCGCGCACGCATCGCGCAGCCGGTCGACCTGCAAAAGATCGTCGGCGCAGACCGCCAGCCTCATGCGCGGGCGCATCGCCAGCGCAGCAAGCCGCGATAGTTTGACGGGATCGACGATCTCGTTGCTCACCAGGATGTCGGTGAGGCCGGCGGCGGCGAAGCCTTCAGCTTCGCCGACCTTCTGCACGCAAATCCCGCAGGCGCCGGCAGCCACCTGGCGCAGCGCAAGGTCCGGGCAGCGATGCGCCTTGCCGTGCGCGCGCACGGCAAGGCCGGCGGCGGCTGCCTGGCTATGCAGCGCAGTGAGGTTGGCCTCGAACGCATCGAGATCGAGTACCAGTGCCGGGGTATCGACGCTGTGGAGCAAATCCCCGGGTATGGCCGGAGGACCGAGGCGCAAAGCAGCGCCCGACTGCACAGCCGCTGTCATAGCCAGCAGGCTCATTGCTCGATCACATCGGCACCGGCCGGCGCGGTGAACTGAAAAAGCGTGGCGGGCAGTTGCGGATTGCGTTCGATGTTGGTGAATGCAAATACCGAGGTCCGACCGAAGGCATCGCGCACGGTCATCGCCTCGGGCAACCCGTCGCGCAGGCCGATCGTGATGCGATCGAAGCCCTGCTCCGTATTCCGCGGCAGCGCCTCGATCCACTGCTGTCCGTCGCGATCGTCGAGGTTGCGCAGCGTGAAGCCGCTCTCGAGTTGCGTGGAGCCGAAGAGAATGGCCGCGGGAGTCGAGCCGAGCGCGTTGCCCAGCTTGCGGATCGTGACCTGGTTCAGATCCTGATCGTAGAACCACAGCCGTTCGCCATCGGCAACCATCAGTTGCTCGAAGGGTCGCTGGACCTCCCAGCGAAATTTGCCCGGCCGCGCAAACGCGAACACCCCGCGTGTCGTCTCGAGGGTTTCGCCGCTGGAGCGCTGCACCTTCTGGGTGAAATCACCGCGCGCGCTGTGCGTTTCGCTCAGGAATTGATGCAACTGGTCGAGGCCGTTGGCACGCACCTGAGCCGTTGCGAACCCGAGCGCCGCGATCGCGAGAATCGCCGCCGAGACGATCCCCCTCATGAATCCGACTGCCCGGGCGCCAGCAGCGCGCGATTGCCATTCGACGCCATGGCCGACACCAGCCCGGACTTCTCCATCTGCTCGAGCAGCCGTGCCGCGCGGTTGTAGCCAATGCGCAGGTGCCTTTGCACCAGCGAGATCGAGGCGCGCTTGTTCTGCACGACGATCGCAACCGCCTGATCGTACATCGGGTCGGATTCGGCATCCACGCCCGCTTCGGCGAGCGTCTGGGACAGCCCGCCAAAGCCGACTGCACTGCCGGAATCGGCGGTATCGGGGACGCCGCCTTCGAGGATTGCCTCGACATACTGCGGCTCGCCGCCAAGTTCGCGCCAGTGCTCCACCACTTTGTGAACCTCTTCGTCGGCGACGAAAGCGCCATGCACCCGGATCGGCAGGCCGGTCCCGGACGGCATGTAGAGCATATCGCCCTGCCCGAGCAGCGACTCGGCGCCCATCTGGTCGAGGATGGTACGCGAGTCGATCTTGCTCGACACCTGGAAGGAGATCCGGGTCGGAATGTTCGCCTTGATGAGCCCGGTGATCACGTCAACCGAGGGCCGCTGCGTGGCGAGGATCAGATGGATGCCGGCCGCGCGGGCCTTTTGCGCGAGTCGAGCGATCAACTCCTCGATCTTCTTGCCCACGACCATCATCAAGTCGGCCAGTTCGTCGATGACGACGACGATCTGCGGCAAGCGCCCCAGTGGCTCGGGGGCGTCGGGCATGAGCGAGAACGGGTTCGGGATATGTTCTTCGAGCTTCTCGGCGGCGGCGATCTTGAGGTTGTAGCCCGACAGATTGCGTACCCCGAGCTTGCTCATCAACCGGTAGCGCCGCTCCATCTCGGCCACGCACCAGTTCAACGCGTTGCCGGCATGGCGCATATCGGTCACGACCGGCGACAGCAGATGCGGGATGCCCTCGTAGGTGCTCATCTCGAGCATCTTGGGGTCGATCAGGATGACGCGCACCTGGGATGGATCCGCCTTGTAGAGCAGCGAGAGCAGCATCGCGTTGATGCCGACCGATTTTCCGGAGCCGGTCGTGCCGGCCACGAGCAGATGCGGCATCTTCGCCAGATCGGCCACCACGGCATTGCCGGCGATGTCCTTGCCCAGCGCCAGGGTGAGCGGCGAAACGCTGTTGGCGTAGACCTGCGAGCTGAGGATTTCGGACAGGCGCACGGTCTGGCGCCGCGCGTTGGGTAGCTCCAGGCCCATCAGGTTCTTGCCTGGAATCGTTTCCACGACCCGGATGGAGACCAGCGACAGGGCCCGGGCGAGGTCTTTGGACAGGCCGACGATCTGGCTGCCCTTGACTCCCGTGGCCGGTTCGATCTCGTAGCGGGTGATCACCGGACCCGGTTGCGCCGCCACCACGTTGGCCGCCACATTGAAGTCCGAAAGCTTTTTCTCGATGAGGCGCGAAGTGTATTCGAGCGTTTCGGGCGACACCGTTTCTTGGGCAAGCGGCGGCTCGTCGAGCAGCGACAGCGGTGGCAACTCGGTATCGGCCGGCAGATCGCGAAACAGCGCGGTCTGGCGCTCGGCCTCCGCTCGCTCGGAGCGCTGGATTCGCGCAACGGGAGCCTCGATGCGCACCGGCTCTGGATCATCCTCGAAGATGCGCCGCTTTTCCTGGACCTGCTCCTCGCGCACGCTCGCTGCTACTTCGCCAATACGCCGATCCTTGCGAGCCGAGATCGCCGCGACTGCGCGCAGCGCCACCCATTCGATCGCGACCCCGATGCGTTCGAAGATGGTGAGCCAGGACCACCCCGACCACAGGCTGAAGCCGGCCGCAAGCATCGCCAGCAGCACGAGGGTGCCGCCGACTGCGCCCAGCGCATCGAGCAAGGGCGTGGCCATTAGGCTGCCGACGACGCCGCCCGGGGCGAACGGCAGGTCGACACCCAGGCTGTACAAGCGTGCAGACTCCAGTGCCACGCTGCCCCCCAGCAGCAGCGCGAAACCGAGCCAGCGCTCCCAGGCAAAGCGCTCGTCGACCAGCGCATCAGCGTCGGCCTTTCGGGCGTCGGCCGCGGTGCGCGGGCGCGCCACCTGCCTGGCCACAAGACGAAGCCGTCGCATGCCGCGCACCACCGACACAATCATCGCGCCGGCGATGACGTAGGCGCTCAGGCCGAACAGATAAAGCAGCAGGTCGGCAATCCAGGCGCCGACCCGTCCGCCGGCATTCTGGATCGCCCGTGCCGGTGCAGCATGCGACCACCCGGGGTCGCCGGGATGGTAGGTCGCCAGGATGAGCAGCAAAAAGAGCGCGAGCACCGCCAGCGCAAGCCACCGCGCCTCATGGACCAGGCGCAGTGCGCGCTCGGACAACACGAACGAAGAGGTGCGCGCCGAGCCACCGGGCAGGGTTGTGGAACGTGACATCCGGCGCGTCAATGCATGTACGAGCCGATTTTTTCGCGCAGCAGCAACCGACCCTCCGGAAGCGGCACCACGAAACCATCGGTCTCGAGGCCCTTCATCACGCGCGAGACCATTTCGCGCGAGGCGCCGATCATCTTGGCGATCTCCTGGCGCGGCAGGCGATTCTTGACGATCCGCTCGCCTTCGACCTCTTCCGAGAAGTCGAGCAGCACCCGGGCCACCCGGCCATAGACGTCGAGCAGCGCGAGCGTCTCGATCTTGCGATCGGCCTCGCGCAGACGGGCGACGAGGCCTCGCATCACCGCCATGCTGACCTCCGGGTTCTGCGTGAGCATTGCCCTGAAGCTCGACTTTTCGATCGACATGAAGTCGCAGGATTCGAGCGTGATGACGCTCGCCGAACGCGCCGCCTCGTCGATCATGCTCATTTCACCGAACCAGTCGCCTGCGCTCAGTACGGCGAGGATCACTTCCTTGCCCTCCGCATCGGAGCGCTGCACCTTCGCGCGGCCCGAAAGGAGGATGTAGAGCGATTGCGACGGCTCGCCTTCGGAGACGATCGTGCGGCCCCGCGCATAGTTTCGGCGAGTGCTGCCGCTTGCCAGTGATTCGAGCTGCTGCTCGCTCAGGCCGGCAAGCAAAGGCACTCGCCGGAGGAACAGCTTGTTTTCTTGCTGACGCATACCAACCTCAGGTTAAGGGCGCGGTCGGACGTGGGAGGGCCCGTATCCTTATAATTTTGCCTCACTCGCGCCGAATTCCATAAAGCGCTCATCCACCATCGACGCAAGCCGATGATCTTTCGGCTTTTTGCAACGTGTCTGAAGGCCATCCCGTGAGGAATGACCGCAGGGCCGCACCGGTTGAACCCATGTCCGATACTCGTCACATACGCCTCCTGATCCTCGGTTCCGGCCCGGCCGGCTACACCGCAGCAGTCTATGCGGCGCGTGCCAACCTGCGTCCGGTGCTGATCACCGGGCTGGCCCAGGGCGGCCAGCTCATGACGACCACCGACGTCGACAACTGGCCTGCTGACGTCGATGGCGTCCAGGGTCCTGAGCTGATGGACCGCTTCCAGCGCCACGCCGAGCGGTTCGGCACGGAGATGATCTTCGACCAGATTCACACGGTGAAGCTGGGCGAGCGCCCGTTCCGGCTGTCCGGCGATTCGGGCGAGTACACCTGTGACGCACTGATCATCGCGACCGGCGCCTCGGCCCGGTACCTGGGGCTCTCGTCCGAGGAGGCCTTCATGGGCAGGGGCGTGTCGGCCTGCGCCACCTGCGACGGTTTTTTCTACCGTGGTCAGGATGTCTGCGTGGTGGGCGGGGGCAACACGGCGGTCGAGGAGGCGCTGTACCTGTCGAATATCGCGCGCAAGGTCACGGTCATCCACCGGCGCGACCGATATCGTGCCGAACCGATCCTCATCGACAAGCTGATGGAGAAGACGATCGGCGGCAATATCGATGTCCATTGGTTCCAGGAGCTCGACGAGGTGCTCGGAGACGATTCGGGTGTGACCGGCGTACGGCTTCGGGACAGCCGCAGCGGCGTGAAGAGCGAGCTGCCCCTCACCGGCGTTTTCATCGCGATCGGCCACTCACCGAACACCTCGCTGTTCGAAGGGCAGCTCGAGATGGCCAACGGCTACATCATCACGAAGACCGGATCGACCGGTCAGGCGACCGCCACCAGCGTGCCGGGCGTATTCGCCGCGGGCGATGTCCAGGACCACGTCTACCGGCAAGCCGTGACGAGCGCAGGCACGGGCTGCATGGCCGCTCTGGATGCGCAGCGCTACTTCGAGACCCTGCCGGAAGCCTGACAGACCGAGAACCGGAGCCACCGAGCCACCGAGCCCCATCATGCGTTCTGCCAGGCAAGCGCTTTCCCCTGCTCCGATCGCGCAAGCCTCCGCGCGGGAGCAGCGCAGCGACCCGGTCGACAACTTCAGCGCGCTTGCGTTGCTGCACCGCAAGCTGATCGAACGCGACCGACTGACGCGCGAAGCCGAGCGACGCGCGCGCGAGGCGGCCGAACGCGTCGCGCACGAGGCCAGGGCGTTTCATCGTGAGGTCGCCGATGCCGTGCCCCTGCAACCCGACGGCCGGATCGAACCGGCGCGCAGGACGCCGCCCATCGTTGCGCTGCAGCGTCGGCGCGACGACAAGGCGGTCCTTGTCGAGTCTTTGTCCGACGAAATCGACATCGAGCGTTATCTGGATACCGGCGAAGCGCTCTCCTGGCGCCGCACCGGCATCGGCCCCGATGTCGTGCGCAGGCTGCGACGTGGGGAATGGGCGGTGCGCATCCAGCTCGATCTGCACGGCCTGCGCGTCGAAGAGGCGCGCGATGCATTGGTCGCCTTCCTGGCGCGCGCCATGCGCGACGAGATCAGGTGCGTGCGAGTCATCCACGGCAAGGGGCTGGGTTCAGTTAACCGTGAGCCGATTCTCAAGCGCAAGGTTCCGATGTGGCTTGCGCAACGCGACGAAGTCCTGGCGTTTTGCGAAGCGCGGCCGAACGACGGCGGCAGTGGCGCAATGATCGTGCTGTTGCGCCTTACGACGAACCGCACGCCAAGCCGCTCCGCTGAGGTGCGAGCGCGATGAACGGCTGGCAGGGCCCCTTCTCCGATTTGTTGCCGGGTGCCTTCTCGGCCCATGTACCCGAGTTCGCGCTGGCGGCTGCGCTCGCCTGGGGCGCCGGCATCCGGCTTTACGCCGTCGTTTTTCTGCTCGGGCTGGCCGACCGGCTCGGCTGGTGGGTGCTGCCGCCCCACCTCGAGGTACTCGCTCATCCGCTCGTGATCGGCGCAGCCGGCTTCATGGCCGCTATCGAATTGTTCGCCGACAAGCTGCCGCTGCTCGACAGCGCCTGGGACGCGGTCCAGACCTTCGTGAGGATCCCCGCCGGCGCAGCATTGGCGGCTGCGGTGTTCGGCGATGCCGGCACAGCAACGACGCTGGCAGCGGCGCTGCTCGGCGGCACGCTGACCGCAACCACCCATCTGGCGAAGTCAGGCACTCGCGCCGCGGTGAACACATCTCCCGAACCGTTCTCGAACGCGCTTGTCTCGTCGACCGAGGATCTACTGGTGCCGGGCGGGCTCTGGCTGGCCGTGCAGCATCCGCTCATGTTCCTGATCGCGGCCGCCGTTTTCGTGGTCCTCGCGCTCCTGGCGATCGTTTTTGTGCTGCGCGGACTCAAGCGCTTCCTGCGCAGCCGTCGGCGGGCCGTGCCGGCGAGCCCCGAACCGCCGTCCAGGTGAGGCCGGCCCGGCCCCACGCGGCAGACGGACGTCCAGGGCCGCGCGGCACGCCGTTCAAATCGCCGTTTCGCCGGTCTCGCCGGTGCGGATCCGCACCGCCTGCTCTACTGTCGAGACGAAAATCTTGCCGTCCCCGATGCGACCGGTGCGCGCGGCGCGGGTGATCGCCTCGATCGCCTGCTCAGCTGCCGCATCGGTCAATACCACCTCGACCTTGACCTTCGGCAGGAAGTCCACGACGTACTCTGCGCCCCGATACAGTTCGGTGTGCCCTTTCTGGCGGCCAAATCCCTTGACTTCGGTGACGGTCAGCCCCGAGACCCCGACCTCGGCCAGTGCTTCGCGCACTTCATCGAGTTTGAAGGGTTTGATGATCGCCGTGATCCGTTTCATGTTCGCTCCACAATTTTCAGGAAGGCAGGTGCCCCGATGAGCGCCCGGCTCGCTTCTGGATAATGAAATCTGCACTGCCCCGGGAAGTTACCGACAGTCTGATCCAACCGGGCAGCATCATCACGCATGGAGAACTTCGAGGTGTCGAACAGGGGCGGAAAACCGTTGGATTATCGCACGCGGGTCGTCGACGATCTGGCGCGCGTGCCGCCGGCTCAGTGGAATGCGCTGGCCGCTGCGGCACGCGAGCGCAGCACCGCGCAGCCGTTTTTGCGTCATGAATTCCTGACTGCGCTGGCGGCTACGGGCTGCACCGGGGAGGCCGCCGGCTGGATCCCGCGCCACCTCCTTCTCGAGGACGCCGCCGGCACCCTGCGCGCCGCGGTGCCCTTGTACATGAAGACGCACTCCTACGGCGAATACGTGTTCGACTGGGCGTGGGCCGATGCCTATCGCCGACACGGGCGGCGCTATTACCCCAAGCTGCTGGCGGCCGTGCCGTTCACGCCGGTCTGCGGCGCCCGGTTGCTGGCCGCCGATCCCGCTGCGCGCGCCGCCGCGGCACGCGCGCTCATGACGCTCGCGCGTGACAGTGGGCTGTCTTCGCTGCATGTGTTGTTCCCGCAGGCGACCGATGCGAGCCTTCTCGAAGCCGCCGGCACGATGCACCGCGCTGGCGTGCAGTTCCACTGGCACAACCGCGGCTGGGCCAGTTTCGACGACTTCCTGGCTGCGCTCGCGCAACCGAAGCGCAAGAAGATTCGCGCCGAGCGCCGCAAGGTCGCCGACGCCGGCGTGACAATCGAGCGGCGCCACGGCCGCGAGATCCGCGGGCGCGACTGGGCCTTCTTCACCCGCTGCTATGAGACGACCTACGCCGAGCACGGCGGCATGCCCTACCTTAATCGGGCCTTTTTCGAACAGATCGGCGAGTCGCTTGCCGAGCATCTGGTGCTCGTGCTTGCCAGGCACCATGGCGTACCGATCGCATCGAGCCTGCTCGTCCTCGACGACGAACGCCTCTACGGCCGCTACTGGGGGGCGGTCGCCCATGTCCCGCTCCTGCACTTCGAGCTATGCTACTACCAGGCCATCGAGCTCGCCATCGAGCGCGGTCTGCAAGTGATCGAGGGCGGCGCGCAAGGTGAGCACAAGATGGCACGCGGCTTCGATGCGGTTGCCACCCGTTCCGCGCACTGGCTCAGCGAGCCCGCATTTGCCGAGGCGATCGACCGGTTCCTGGAACGTGAAACGGGGCTGGTCGATGCCTATCTCGACGAGCTGGACGACCGGTCACCGTACCGCTCCGGTTGAGCGCGCAGCGACGCAGGCCCTGGCGCCGGTCGCCACAGCTCTGGGGCGGATCAACGCATGGCGGCACCGGCCATCGCCCTGCCCCGCATCAACCGTCGGCCTTGTCCGCGCTCGCTGCCGCGCGGCCATTGGCCACGCCGTCCATGATTTCCCGGACCGCTTCTTCGGGCCCGCCCCAGCCGACCACCTTGACCCACTTGCCCGCTTCGAGGTCCTTGTAATGCTCGAAAAAGTGCTTGATGGTCGCGAGCAGTTCAGGGGCCAGATCCGCCGCCTTTTGATAGTGCTTGTAGATCGGCAGGATCTTGTCGATCGGCACCGCAAGCACCTTGGCATCGCCGCCCGCCTCGTCTTCCATCTGCAAGACGCCGATCGGTCGACAGCGCACGACGGAGCCGGCATTGACCGGAAAGGGCGCGATCACGAGTACGTCCACCGGATCGCCGTCGGGAGAGATCGTCCCCGGGATATAACCGTAGTTACAGGGGTAGTGCATCGCCGTCATCATGAAGCGGTCGACGAACATGGCGCCGGTTTCCTTGTCCACCTCGTATTTGATCGGATCCGAGTTCATCGGAATCTCGATGATCACGTTGAAATCGCCTGGCAGATTGCGGCCTGAATCGACTCGGTCAAGGCTCATGGTTCTGTGCTCGAAGAAGGGGTGGGGTACATTGTAGCGATATGTTGCGATGCAATATGAGTGTTCTTGGCGCGCCTGTCGAGGGTTTTGCAATCGTCCGATAATTGGCGATTGTCCTCCTCGGGCCACAGCCATGCGCGAGCAGCTTCTTCGGTATCGCCATTTTATCGACAACCGGGCCGCCGAGCCCGTCACACAGCAATACCTGCCGGTCCTCGACCCGTCCGACGGCGCCGTATTTGCCGAGATCGCCCGTGGCGATGCCAACGACATCGACGTGGCGGTGCGCGCCGCGCGGCGCGCCTTCGACGGTGAACCGGGCGAAACGGCGTCCGGCGTCTGGGCGCGAATCGGCGCGGTCGAACGCGGCCGGATCCTGCACCGTTGGAGCGACCAGGTGCTCGCGCACTGCGACGAACTCGCCAGCCTCGAGTCGCGCGACACCGGCAAGCCGATCTCGCAGGCTCGGGCCGACGCAGCGGCGCTCGCGCGCTACCTGGAGTTCTATAGCGGCGCCGCCGACAAGCTGCATGGCCAGACGATCCCTTATCAGCAGGGCTACACGGTGCTGACCATGCGCGAACCGCACGGAGTCACGGGCCATATCGTGCCCTGGAACTATCCGATGCAGATTTTCGGGCGAACCGTCGGTGGTTCGCTGGCGGCCGGCAACGCCTGCGTGGTCAAGCCTGCCGAAGACGCCTGCCTGTCGCTTCTGCACGCCGCGGAGCTGGCGGCCGAGGCCGGGTTACCGGCTGGCGTCTTGAACATCGTGACCGGCCTGGGCAACGAGGCCGGTCAGGCGCTCGCCGACCACCCGGGAATCGACCACATCTCGTTCACAGGTTCTCCGGGAACCGGCCACCGGGTCGCCGCGTCGGCCGCCGCTCGCCACTGTCCGGTCACGCTCGAGCTGGGTGGCAAATCGGCTCAGATCGTCTTTGCCGATGCCGATCTGGAGGCCGCTCTCCCAGTGCTCGTCAGTTCGATCATCCAGAACGCCGGACAGACCTGTTCGGCCGGTAGCCGGGTGCTGATCGAAGCGTCGGTTCACGATCGCCTCATGCGACAGCTTGCGGAGCGTTTTTCGGCGCTGCGTGCAGGTCCCGCCGCAGCAGATCTCGATCTGGGGCCGCTCGTTTCCGAGCGCCAGCGGGGGCGCGTGCGCGATTATCTGACCGCGGGTCGCGACGCTCGGCTGCAGATTGCCGCGCAGGGGCGCATCGTGGAAGATGCACCGCGCGGCGGCTTTTATCAGGCGCCGGTGCTGTACGCCGAGGTGCCGCCGGAGAACCGGCTTTTCCAGGAAGAAATCTTCGGGCCGGTGCTCGTGGCCGCCCGGTTCGACGACGAAGCCGAGGCGCTGAAGCTGGCCAACGGCACGGCGTTCGGCCTGGTCGCAGGCCTGTGGACCCGCGACGGTGCTCGCCAGCTGCGACTGGCGCGCGCCCTGCGTTGCGGGCAGGTTTTCGTGAACAATTACGGCGCCGGCGGTGGCGTGGAGCTGCCCTTCGGCGGCGTCGGCCACAGCGGCTATGGGCGCGAAAAGGGGTTCGACGCGCTGTATGGCTTCACCACCCTGAAGACCATCGCGCTGCGACACGGCTAGCGAAACGCCGGTTCTCAAACAACACGAGGTCCTGAAAGAGCGGGGCTGTGAATCTCACGGCCCGGGAAGAGGCACGACGGGCAGAAACGAGGCATCGTCGACCTTTTCCTCGGGTAAGGCCGACAGGCGCCGCGGAGTCAGCTGCAGGGCGCCGCTGCCCAGGCTGGCGAAGGTCGCCAGGCGATACCAGCGCGCGGCGTCCTCACTGCGCCCGAGTTGTTCGCACAATTGGCCGAGCAGCTTCGGCCTTTCCCCACAGGCCCTCGGCCGCGCAGATGCGCGCGAGCGCGACCAGCAACGCTGGCTCCTCGCCCCAGCGTTGCAGCCACTTTTCGGCGCGCGCCAGCCGGTCGCGGCCGGGCAGTTCGTTCAGGTCGGGCCATAGCGCAACGAGAGCGGACTGGTAATGGTTGTCCAGCACCTGCTCGACGATGCGTGCGGCCGCATCCTGGCGGCCAGCGGTCAGCAGCGCCCCGGCTGCCGCCACCGCGACGTCGTCGATTTCGCGCTCCGGGGCCGGCAACTCCTTCCAGAGGCGAGCCACCGCCGCGGGGTCATCGCCGGCGTTTGCGAAGAGCGCCCGCAACGCGCGGATCCGCGTCGCCCGCGCGAGCGCAGGATCGATTGCGTCGCGACGCTCCAGTTGACGCAGCGCGATGAGCGCGTCGTGCCAGTCCTCCATCTGCTCGTGCGCGCGAAGCGCCAGCCGAAGGCTATGGACAGGACGCACCCCGCGCACCTTCTTGAGTTCGTCAATCGCCGCCAGCGCTTCGGCCGGCCGGTGCTCGTCGAGGGCCATTTCGGCAATGGTCGTTCGGCGCGGCCCGTCGACATCACCGGCCAGATCGGCGGATTCCAGCCAGCGATCGCGCCGCTCTGGTTCGTGCATGCGCTGCGCGGCCCGCGCTGCGATCAGCGCTGCCGACCCCGCCAGCGCGTGATCGGGCAGAGCGCCGCGCGCAAGCCTCTCGGCCCGTCCGAAACGGCCCTCGAAGAACGCCAGCAGGCTGTCGCGCAAGCCGGTCAGGGCGTGTTCCCGGCGGCGGCGCTCGCGATACTCGCGAACCCGTCCCGGCAGATTCAGGGCATTCGATAACACGCCGAACAGCAGGTGCAGCAGAAGAAAGATCAGCGCGAGGATCAGCACCGCCAGATTGACCGACAGATCGATCCGGTACGGCGGCCACAGGATGGCGACGTTGCCATGGCTCAGGCGCAACAGCAGCGCAATCCCGACCGCCGCCGAGACGATCAACAGCAGCCAGACGACGCGACGCATGGTTCGTCTCCCGTTTAGCGCACGGTCGTGCGCGCGAGGCGCACGGCGGCGAGGCTGTCGTCGATCCTCGGGGGATCGAGAGCGAGCTTCGTATCGAGGAGTTGGCGCAACTGGGCCTGGACCGCGATCACATTGCGCTGCTTGGTGTCGTAATAGGTATCGATCCAGCGACGAGCGCGTTCCAGATCACTCCGATAGACGGCATCGTTTCGCGACAACAGCGCAAGGCGCGCGTTGAGCAGCATCAGGCGCAGGTTCTGCCGAAGAAAGTAGGCCTCTTTCGGCGACACCAGTAGCGCGTCAGGCGAGTCGATCCGGCGCACGCTGAACAAACCCTTCAGCTCCGCGCTCAGGGCGGCGAGCGTGGCTGCCACCCGGCCCGTGGTCGGCGGCGCCGCGGCGGGCGCTGTGGGCGTGGGCGTCGACGCGGCTGTGGGCGTGGCTGCGGACGTGGGCGTGGCTGCGGACGCAGGGGTCGACGTGGGCGCAGGGGTCGGCGCCGGCGTAGCCGTCGGCGCAGGGGTCGGCGTCGACGCATCCGTCGGCGCGGGCGCTGCTGTCGACGCGGGGGCCGATTCTGCACTCGCTGGTGGCGCGCCCGCTTGCCCGTCGGGCTTGCCTGCGCCCTGGCCCGCCGATGCCTTGGCCGGCTCGGCCGCGACCACGCTGCTCGCCATCTGAGCCGGTTCCTGGAGCGCCGCGAGCAGCGGCAGCTTATCGAGCGCCCCTACGAGCGCGTCGATGCGCAGCGCAAGCGAACCGACGTCGGTGGCCGGGTACACCCGCAGACGTTCGATATCGCGCTGCAGCGCCGCTCGCACCGGCGCCAGCCGGGGATCGTTCTGGCGCGCGAGCCGCGAATCGAGGTCTTCCATCGCGACCAGCACCGCTTGCGGATCGGCACCGAGCGAGAGCTGCTGCGAAGACAGCGTGAGCGCCGCCTCGACCTCGGCAAGCAGTGCATCGAGAGTGTCCTCGGCGCGGTCGCGATAGAGCTTTTCGAGCTGCGCCTGCAGGCCGGCTGTCTCTGCGACCTTGCTTTCGAGCACCGCGCCGCGGTTCTGGACATCGCGCAAGAGGTCCTGCGCATGCTTGAGGGATGCTTCGAAGGCGGTGTCGCGCTGGTCGGCGACTTGCAGTCTTCGCGTAACCTCCGTTTCGATCCGCGCGAACCGCTGGAGCGTCCACAGCGCGGATCCGAGCGCCAGGACAATCGCGACCACGCCCAGGATCAGCGCGGTACGCACCCGGCCCCGGGCGCGATCAGACACCGGGGCCGGCGCTCCGGGCGCGGACGAGACCCCGCTGGCAGCCGCAGCAGGTGACCCAGCCGTGGACGAACCTTCGCGTGACGCAGATGCCACCGACTCCGGCGGGCTTGCCGCTTCCGCAGACGATGGCTCGGCCGGGGTCCGGGCGATGGCAGCCGCATCCTCGGCGGCCATGCCGGAAGGTCGGTTCAGGTCGCTTTCATTCACGTTCGGTTTCACTCCCGTTCTGGGGCACTGAGCCCCAGGAGGCTGGCGGAGTCGAATCGAGCCCGCGCCTCAACTCCGAGACTCCCGGCCTGCCGATTCTATCGCGGTGCGCAGTGCGTCCAGGCCGGGCGCGACCGCAACCACATCGGACCAGCCATCGTCGCGCAGCCGCAGCGCGATTCGTGGGTGAATGGCCAGGGCCCGATTGCGGCGCAGGCTGCGCAAGGCCGGGTCGCCATCAGCCAGCGCACCGAGCCGGTCGGCGGCCTCGGTAGTAGTGACGAGGATGGTCGCGGGCGGCTCGTCGGCGCCCTCTGGCAGCCAGCCCGAAAGGGTATCGAGCGCCTGCCGGTCGGGCGCAATGTCGCGTCGTCGATAGGCCGTGAGCGCTGCGACGCGCGCGCCGCGCCGCGCCAGTTCGTCTTCCATGCTCGTGCTGCCGCCTCGGGCGCGCACGACAAGAAGCCGCAAGCCGAGCGGCGCCTGCAACCCGTCACTGGCGAGCAGTGCTGCCGCGTCGAACACCGGACCCGACGGCATGAGCAGCGCCGGATGCAGATCCAGGCCCCTGCGGCGCAGCGCGTCGAGGCTGCCCGGACCAACGATCGCCGGCGCTACCTCGCGCGGCCATGGGCCCGGCAGTGCATCGAAGACGACATCGATCGCAGTCGGGCTGACAAAGATCACCCGATCGAACGCGTCCAGGCGCCCCAGCGCCTCCGCCGCTGCCGGCTCGGCCATCAGGGACTCGATCGTCGAGAACGAGAGCTCCAGCGCCTCGTGTCCGAGGGCACGCAGCGCCTCGGCCAAAGGGCGCGCGCGGGGTTGCGGCGCGGTCAGGACGATCCGAGCCACCGTGCCGCACCCTGTTCGAGAAGACGCTGCGCGGCGCGCGCACCGATCGCCTCGGCCGACGCCAGGTCGGCCTGCGTCGAGTGCTCGACGGCCTCGACCAGCGCGCTGCCATCTTCGGCCGCCACGCGCGCTGTCAACTTCAGGCCGCCGCTCGCTTCGGTCACGCACCACGCGGCCAGCGGCACGCGGCAACTTCCGCCCAGCGCCCTCGAGACGGCGCGCTCCGCGCTGACCTCGCTCGTGGTCGGCGCATCGGCCAGCGGCGCCATCCAGGCATCGAGTTCCGGTCGATCAGCCAGTGTTTCGATTGCCAGGGCACCCTGCCCCGCTGCCGGCAAGCTCAGCGAAGGCGGCACCAGGGCCCGGATGCGCTCGGCCAGGCCAAGACGCTTGAGGCCCGCGGCAGCAAGGATGATCGCGTCGTAGCGGCCCTCATCGAGTTTGGCAAGACGAGTGTTTACGTTGCCCCGCAAGGGCAACAACTCGAGCTGCGGAAAACGGTAGCGGATCTGCGCGGCCCGCCGCAGGCTGGAGGTGCCGACCTTCGCTCCGGGCGGGAGCGCTTCGAGCGAGTCGTAGCGCGACGATATGAAAGCGTCGCGTGGATCCTCGCGCTCGAGGATCGCGGACAGCTTGAACGACGGGGACATCTCCATCGGCACGTCCTTCAGCGAGTGCACGGCAAGATCGGCGCGACGCTCGAGCAGCGCGACCTCGAGCTCCTTGATGAACAGCCCCTTGCCTCCGATCTCGTTCAGGGAGCGATCGAGGACGCGATCCCCTTCGGTGGTCATGCCCAGGATTTCGACCGTGCACCCGGCATACAGCGCGCGCAGCCGATCACGCACATGCTCGGCCTGCCACATGGCAAGGCGGCTCTTGCGCGACGCGATCAGCAGGCTGACCGGAGTTGCCGCGCGCGTGCCGGCCGCGCCCGCAGCGGCCGCCGCCGCGCCTGAACCCGTTGCGGGCGCTCGAGTTGCTGCGGTCGCCTCCGATTCGATCGACATCGGTTACCCCACCAGGTTTTTCACGATCGACCATTGTCGGCGACTCACCGGAAGGCGCTCGGTCACGTCACGCAGCACCACCTGCCAAAAGGGATCTCCGCCGTCGCCCTCGCCCTGCGGCTGCACTCTCTCGAAGCCCGCGATCGACGGGCGCGCGACCAGCGCATTGCGATGAATGCGCACGAAACGATCGGCGAACTCGTCTTCGAGTCCCGCCAGGGATTCCTCGATCAGGAATTCGCGCTCCCTCGTGCGCACCGTGATGTATTTCAGCTCCGCCTTCAGGTAGACCACCTGCTCGAGCGGCACCAGAATGACACGGCCGCGCTCATGCACCGACAGATGACGCCGGCGCGTGTTGGTGGCTCGCGCAAGCTGGTCGATCTCGTGCGCATGCTCGCGCGGCAAGCGCGTCATCGCGCGGCGCAGAGCCTGCGCGAGGCGTTCGCTGCGAACCGGCTTGAGCAGATAATCGATCGCGCGGACCTCGAACGCTTCGACCGCGTGTTCGTCGTAGGCCGTCACGAAAATGATCAGCGGCATCGGCCGCGCAGTCTCGCCCGACTGCGCGCGCGCCGAGATATGGCGCGCCAACTCGATGCCGGTCATGCCCGGCATCTGGATATCGAGCAGCACGATCTGCGGCTGCGATGCCTCGATCTGCGAGAGCGCCTCGGGCGCGTTGGGCGCTTCGCCGACGATCCGGTGGGGAAAGTCCGGCGACAGGTCAGCCAGCAACTCGCGAAGGCGCGAGCGAGCTAGGGGTTCGTCGTCAACGATCAGGATCGAAGGTACGTCTGTCATCTCGGCGTCGCCTCTCTTTGCGATAAGGGAACTGAACCACGACCCGGAAAAGGCCGTCTGTCTGAATCGTATCGAGCTGGCCTTCGACGTCGAAGGTCAGCGCCAGGCGCTCTCGAACATTCGAGAGTGCCATGTGATTGCCGGGCCGCAGCGCAGGCGACTCCGGAAGCGGGTTGGCGATCTCGACCCGGATCCGCTCGCCATTGCGCGAGATATCGATCTGCACCTCGCCAGGTTCGGTGCGCGGTTCGATCCCATGGTGCACGGCATTTTCCACCAGCGGTTGCAGCAGCAAGGACGGCAGCAGTGCATCGCCCGGCATCGCGCCCAGGTTCCAGCGCACATTCAATCGATCGGTGAGCCGCAGCTTCTCGATAGTGAGGTATTCCTTGCACAGCAGCACCTCGTCGTCGAGTGGCACCAGTTCGCGGGTGTCCTTCATGAACACCCGAAACAAATCCGCGAGGTTTTCCAGCGTGCGCTCGGCCTTGCGCGGGTCGCTGCGCATCAGCCCCAGCACGGTATTGAGGCTGTTGAACAGAAAATGCGGCCGAATTCGCGCTTGCAGGGCCTGCAGCCTGCCCTCGGCCTGCGAAGGCTGCAGCGACACCAACCGCAAACGCAGGAACTCGGCGATTGCCCAGGTCGCTGCCAGGGCGATCGGCACGCACAGCAAGGCGGCGCTCAGCGTATTGGCGAATCCCGCATCCGGATCCTGCGCCGACAGAAGCGCAGCGGCGATGACAAGCGTGAGCAATCCGGGAACGGCGAGCGCCACGATCCACTGCCAACGCCAGGGCCAGCCGTTCACGGCCCGCCGCATCCGGCAAAAGCCTGCGAGGCTGAGCAGCGCCACGGGGTCGAGGATGGCGGCGCCCCGAAGCACCATCGACGGAACCAGATCGATGCTGGGCGCCGCAACGAGCGCGACGAGCACGACCGCGACGTTCAGTGGAACCAGCACGCGCACCGCGGTGCCGAGGTTGCAGCAATCGGGCAGCACCGGGAGCCGTGCGCCGTCGGTGAGTCGCCGACGTGCGGCCGGCGGCGCCGATTCCTTCATCCATTTCCCTCGCTATACTCGCTGCGGGCAAGGATACGCGGCGAGGATCGCGCAGAGTCGTCCGTATAATCCGGGGTTGCCCCACACGAGCGGCAGCTCCCTTGCTCGTCGTCCAGGCGATTATGACAGATCAATTTGCAAGAAAATCGGAAGCGTGGTCTGCGCGCTTCTCAGAACCCGTCAGCGAGTTGGTCAAACGCTACACCGCATCGGTCGACGTCGATCGGCGGCTGGCGATGGTCGATATCCAGGGGTCGCTTGCGCATGCCGCCATGCTCGCCTCGGTCGGCATTCTGTCGGCGGCGGACCTGGCGGCGATTCGTGGTGGCATGGCATCGATTCGCGGCGAGATCGAGCGCGGCGAATTCGTTTGGTCGGTGGATCTCGAAGACGTCCATCTGAACATCGAGAAGCGGCTCACCGACCTGACCGGCGACGCCGGCAAGCGGTTGCACACCGCGCGTTCGCGCAACGACCAGGTGGCGACCGACATCCGCCTGTGGCTGCGCGGCGCCATCGACGAGATCAAAGATGCGCTCGAGGCGCTGCAGCGTGCGCTCCTGGACGCGGCTGCCCGGCATGCGGACACGATCATGCCCGGCTTCACGCATCTGCAGGTGGCCCAACCGGTCACCCTTGGCCACCACCTGCTCGCATACGTCGAGATGTTTTCCCGAGACGTGGAACGGATGATCGATTGCCGAGGGCGCGTCAACCGACTGCCGCTGGGCGCCGCGGCGCTCGCCGGCACGAGCTATCCGATCGACCGCGAGCAGGTAGCTCGCGCGCTCGGCTTCGAGGGCATTTGCGGAAACTCGATCGACGCGGTGTCGGATCGCGATTTTGCGATCGAGTTCTGCGCGGGAGCCGCGCTGATCATGACGCACGTATCGCGCCTGTCCGAAGAGCTGATTCTCTGGATGTCGGCGCGCTTCGGCTTCATCGATCTGGCCGATCGGTTCTGCACCGGCTCGTCGATCATGCCGCAGAAGAAAAATCCCGATGTACCTGAACTTGCTCGCGGAAAGACTGCACGGGTGAACGGCCATCTCGTCGCACTGCTTACCCTGATGAAGGGACAGCCTCTTGCGTACAACCGGGACAACCAGGAAGACAAGGAACCCCTGTTCGATAGCGCCGACACCGTGCTGCAGACGCTGCGCATCTTCGCCGACATGATCGGTGGGATCACCGTTCGCGTCGAACGGATGCGTCAGGCGGCTGCCGAGGGTTTTTCCACCGCCACCGATCTGGCCGACTACCTGGTACGCAAGGGTTTGCCGTTTCGCGACGCCCATGAGGCCGTGGCGCGCGCGGTGCGCGCGGCCTCCGATCGCGGCATCGAACTGGCCGATCTCCCTCTGGAGGAGTTGCGCGCCTTTTCGCCGCTGATCGAGGCCGACGTGGCAGAATCGCTCACGCTGGAGGGATCGGTCGGCGCCCGCGATCATCCGGGTGGCACCGCGCCGGCACAGGTGCGCGCGGCAATTGCCCGACACCTGGCCCGTCTGGACGGCCCGCTATAATTCCTCGTTATGAAACTACAACGGGGAGCCAGCCAGCGGCAGCTGATCGGCAGGCGGGCCCCGCGCTGATGAAGGACTGTGAGTCCAGATCGCGCCCTGCCGGCGCGAAGTACGTTTTCCGGCGCTGGCCCTTGGCCGAAAATTCGGCGCCTCAGCCATGATCGAGGTCGTGATCCTGTTGGCGCTGATCGTCGTGAACGGTCTCTTTGCGATGTCGGAGATCGCGCTGGTTACCGCGCGCAAGGCCCGTCTGCAAAAGCTGATGGACGAGGGCGATCGTTCGGCCGCCCTGGCCCTCGCGCTCGGACAGGATCCGAACAAGTTTTTGTCCACGATCCAGATCGGCATCACGTCGATCGGCATCCTGAACGGAATCGTCGGCTCCGCGGCGCTCGCCCCGCCGTTTGCCGACTGGCTCGAGACGCTCGGGCTGCGCCGGCCGCACTCCGAGTATGCGGCCACCGCCATGGTGGTGCTTGTCGTGACGTATGTGTCGATCGTGGTCGGCGAGCTCGTGCCGAAACGACTCGGCCAGTTCAATCCGGAAACGATTGCGCGCATCGTTGCCCGGCCGATGAACTTCCTTTCGATGGCCTCCAAACCCTTCGTCTGGCTGCTCTCGCTGTCCACCGAACTGCTGCTCAGGATGCTGGGCGCAAGCCGCGATTCCGGCCCGTCGGTCACCGAGGAAGAGATTCACGCGATGCTTGCCGAAGGCTCGCAGAGCGGCGTGATCGAATTGAACGAGCACGCGATGGTGCGCAATGTGTTCAGGCTCGACGATCGCCAGATCTCCTCACTGATGGTGCCTCGCTCCGATATCGTCTGCCTCGATACCACTGCGCCCCTGGAAGACACCCTGGCTCATATTGCGGGCAGCACGCATTCACGCTTTCCCGTGTGCGTCGGCGGCCTGAACGAGGTGCTCGGATTCATCCATACCAAGCAACTGCTGTCGCGATCGTTGATCGGCGAACCTTTCGATCTCACGGCAGGACTGCAGGAGGCGCTGTTCGTGCCCGAGACCTTGACCGGGATGGAATTGCTCGAGAATTTCCGCTCGTCGAACGCGCATATCGCACTGGTGATCGACGAATTCGGCGAGATCCAGGGGCTTGTCACACTGCAGGACGTGCTCGAAGCGATCACCGGCGAGTTCGGCGCCCCCGACGACGAAACGAGTTGGGCCGTGCAACGCGAGGACGGTTCGTGGCTGCTCGACGGTCTCATCCCGATTCCCGAACTCAAGGACCGACTGGAGCTTCGAACGGTGCCCGACGAAGACCGCGACCGCTACCAGGCTCTCAGTGGCATGCTGATGCTGATGCTCGGCAGGATGCCGCAGACCGGAGACACGGTGGTCTGGGACAATTGGCGCTTCGAGGTCGTCGACATGGACGGAAAACGCATCGACAAGGTGCTTGCGTCGGTGGTCGCGGCCGCACCTGCTGTCGAGAGCAACGAGGGCCCGAACCTATGAATGCCACGTGTCCGGAGCATTTCGGGTGATCCGCTGGTTGCAGCGCCTGCTCATGCGCACCGTCGCAATTGCCGTGATCCTCTTCGGTGCCGTGGTCGCGGTCGTCCTGGCCGTGATCACGCTTGTGTCCGGCCTCATCATCGGCCTTGGCCTGACCTTCGCCGCGAGACTCGCGGCGCGCCGGCGCGGACGGGGCTTTGCGGACCACAGTGCGGCGCCCGGTTCCCGCCCGGGCGAGGAACCGGGGCGCAATGTCACGGTGATCGATGTCGAGATGCGTGAGGTTCCAGACGCCGGCAGCCATGCTGACGCTGACGCCGCCACCCCCGCCGCCGACGACCGCGCGCGGTCGGGCCGGTCGGCTTCGCATGACCGGTCCGCACCGGACCCGGCATCGGCGGATCAGGTCGAGCGACCGCCGCCCGACAGGCGCCACTAAGCGCCCACTAAGCGCGCCCCTTAGCCGGCCCCTTAACCGGCCTCGGGCGTACTCGACAGCCTTGCGGTTCGGCCGGTTACGCAGCCAGCACAAGAACGCGCAGAACGCGGCGCTTCGCCGATGGCGAGAGGCGCCGCGCTCCGTCAGCGCTTGCCGCGCGGCGGCGGCAGATCCGTGCACACGCCTTCGTAGACCTCAGCCGCCATGCCGATCGACTCGCCGAGCGTGGGGTGCGGATGGATCGTGCGACCGATGTCGGTCGCGTCGCAACCCATCTCGATTGCCAGCGCCAGCTCGCCGATCATGTCGCCCGCATGGGTGCCGACGATCGCTCCTCCGACAATGCGATGCGTGTCTTCGTCAAAGAGCAGTTTGGTGACTCCCTCGTCGCGTCCGTTGGCGATCGCCCGCCCCGAAGCCGCCCAGGGAAACACGGCCCGGCCGATCTTCACGCCATTGCGCTTCGCCTCGTCTTCGGTCAGGCCGGCCCAGGCGATCTCCGGATCGGTGTAGGCGACCGACGGGATCACGCGGGCATCGAAGAACGACTTTTGCCCCGCGGCCACCTCGGCCGCCACGTGGCCTTCATGCGTTGCCTTGTGGGCGAGCATGGGCTGGCCGATGATGTCGCCGATCGCAAAGATGTGCGCGACATTCGTGCGCATCTGGCGATCCACGCCGATGAAGCCGCGCTGATCGACCGTCAGCCCGGCCTGCTCGGCCGCGATCGTATTTCCGTTCGGCCTGCGCCCCACGGCGCTCAGGACCAGATCGTAGACCTGCTCGCCGTCGGGCGCCTGCTCGCCTTCGAACCAGACGTGAATGCCATCTTCGTGAGCCTCGACTTTCACCGTCCGGGTGCCCAGCATGATGCGGTCGAAGCGCGTCTCGTTGTACTTCTGCCAGACCTTTACCAGATCGCGGTCGGCGCCCGGCATCAGCCCGTCGAGCATCTCCACGACTTCGATGCGCGAGCCCAGGGTCGAGTAGACCGACGCCATCTCGAGGCCGATGATGCCGCCGCCGATCACCAGCATGCGCTTGGGAATGAAGGGCAGCGTCAGGGCTCCGGTCGAGTCGACGATGCGAGAATCCTCGGGAACGAAGGGCAGCTTCACCGGCTCCGAACCGGCAGCCACAATGGCCTGCTCGAAGCGCACGCGCTGCTTCTGGCCGGTCGTTTCCCGACCTGCCCCGCTCGTGGCATCGATCTCGACGTGGTTCGCATCGGCGAATTGACCATGTCCGCGCAGCACGCGGACCTTGCGCAACTTCGCCATGCCGGCGAGCCCCGTGGTCAGCTTGGCAACGATGCGGTCCTTGTGCGCACGCAATTCGTCGAGATCGATTTTCGGTTCGTCGAAGTGCACACCGAACTTGCCGAAATGGCGGGTTTCGTCGATCACCTCGGCAACGTGCAGAAGCGCCTTCGACGGAATACAGCCGACGTTCAGGCAGACCCCGCCGAGCAGCGGGTAACGTTCCACCAGGATGACATCGAGGCCCAGGTCGGCAGCACGAAATGCCGCCGAGTACCCGCCAGGGCCGCCACCGAGAACGAGCACCTGGCATTGGTGATCGACCGGTGCCTGGGAGGTCTGCGCCGACGGAGGGGCAGTTGGCGATTTCGGCGCGACCGGCGGCGTTGCGTGCGCAGCGGCTGCTGGAGCGGCCGAAGCTGCCGGTGCTCCCGCCGCCGCTGTCGCCCCTTCTGCGGTACTCACCGCCGCATTCGCCTCGAGCATCAGAAGCACGCTGCCTTCGGATACCTTGTCGCCGACCTTGACTTTCAACTCCTTGATGACACCCCCCGCCGCAGACGGAATCTCCATCGAGGCCTTGTCCGACTCCACAGTGACCAGGGACTGGTCGACTCCGATCTCATCGCCAGCCTGCACCAGCAACTCGATCACCTCGACCTGCTTGAAGTCGCCGATGTTCGGCACCTTTACTTCTATTGTGCTCATCTGGGCTCGCCTCGATCAGAGCATCACGCGGCGAAAATCCGCGAGCAGCTGGGCCAGGTAGACGTTGAAGCGCGCCGCACCGGCGCCGTCCACGACACGATGGTCCCAGGACAGCGAAAGAGGGAGCGTTAATCGGGGGCGGAATTTCTTGCCGTCCCAGACCGGCTTCGTGAACGAGCGGCAAACGCCCAGGATTGCCACCTCGGGGGCGTTGATGATCGGCGTGAAATAGGTGCCGCCAATCCCTCCCAGACTCGAGATCGTGAACGTTCCCCCTTGCATCTCGGCGGGGGAAAGCTTGCCGTCGCGTGCCTTGGCGGCGAGCTCCGAGGTCTCCCTGGCGATCTGCATAATGCCCTTGGTATCCGCATCGCGGATGACGGGCACCGTGAGCCCGTTGGGCGTGTCGGCCGCAAAGCCGATGTGCCAGTAGCGCTTGAGAATCAGGTTCTCGCCTTCGAGCGACGAGTTGAACTCCGGGTACTTCTGCAGCGCCGACACACAGGCCTTGATGAGGAAGGCGAGCATCGTCACCTTCGTGCCGCCCTTTTGCAACTCGCCGTTCAACTGCACCCGGAACGCCTCGAGATCGGTGATGTCCGCTTCGTCGTGGTTCGTGACATGCGGAATCATTACCCAGTTGCGGTGCAGGTTCGCGGCTGCGATCTTGCGGATGCGGGCGACCGGCCGGGTTTCGATCGGCCCGAGCTTGCCGAAATCCACCTTCGGCCAAGGGATCAGACCGAGCCCGGCGCCTCCCTCGCCCGCCGGAGTTGCCACGCTGGCGGGTGGGCGTTCCCCGGCGCGGGCGATCGCGCCCTTCACCCAGGCTTGCACATCTTCGTGCGTGATTCTGTGCTTTTCCCCACTACCCCGGACCTTCGAGAGGTCGACTCCGAGTTCCCGCGCGAACTTTCGCACGGAGGGCGAGGCGTGCGGCTTGGCCGCGTGCGCTTCTTCGGTCTCGACCGACACCGTTCCGCCCGGGGGGATGGCGGTCGAAGTCGGTTCGGATACCTCGGCGGCCATCGTGGTCGGCTCGCGCAGCTCATGAGGTCCGGCAGGCGTGGGCAGATCCGCCGCCTCGCCCGGACCCCCCGACGCAGGCTGCTTCGCAGCCGTCGCGGCCGGCGCCGCTTCGCTTGGCGCAGTGCTCCCTGCGCCGGCCGGGGCCGCGGCAGCCCCGCCCGCCGTGCCTTCGAGCAGCGCCAGCAGCGAACCTTCCGAAATCCGGTCGCCAATCTTGACCTTGAGCTCCTTCAGCACCCCGGCGCCCGACGACGGGATCTCCATCGACGCCTTGTCGGACTCCACGGTGATCAACGACTGATCGATGCCGATCTGGTCGCCCGGCTGCACCAGCAACTCGATCACTTCGACATCCTTGAACTCGCCAATGTTCGGCACCTTTACTTCGATGGGGCCGGCCGTGCCGGACCCGCTCGGTGCTACCGGTTTTGCTGCGGCAGCGGGCGCAGCCCCGGCTTGCGACGCTCCGGCGGCGCCGCGCGAGGCCGGCGCACCCGCCGGCGGCGTTACTTCCGCTCGGTTCACGTTCGCTGAAACGGCAGCCGGAGACGGCGCGGGCGAGGCTGGGGACGGTGCCCCCGCCGCGTCCGAGGCCGGCTTGCCCACCGCCGGCTCGCCCGCCCCATCCGCCTCGAGTAGCGCGAGCAGCGAGCCTTCGGAAATCCGGTCGCCCAGCTTGACCTTCAGTTCCGTCAGCACACCGGCCGCCGACGAGGGGATCTCCATCGACGCCTTGTCCGACTCCACGGTAACCAGCGACTGCTCCACGGCGATCGCGTCTCCGGGGTTAGCCAGCACCTCGATCACCTCGACGTCCTTGAAGTCGCCGATGTTGGGCACCTTCACTTCGATCGTGCTCATCTTGCAGGTTCCTCGTGAAGGAGGGATCAGGCGTAATGCGGATTGGTTTTTTCGGGATTGATACCGTATTTTGCGATCGCCAGGGCGACGCGCGCTGCCGGAATCGCGCCGTCGTCGGCCAGCGCCTTGAGCGCGGCGACCACGACGAAATGGCGCCCGATCTCGAAATGCTCACGCAACTTGTAGCGGAAATCCGAGCGCCCGAAGCCATCCGTACCCAGCACGTGGTAGCGGCACCCCGACGGGATAAAGGGGCGGATCTGGTCGGCGAAGATTTTCATGTAGTCGGTCGAGGCGATGATCGGTCCGCTCGTCTTCTCGAACAGCTTCGTCACGTAGGGCACCTTCGGCTCGGCTTCGGGGTGCAACATGTTGGCCCGCTCGCAGTCCAGGCCGTCGCGTCGCAACTCGGTAAAGCTGGTGATGCTGAATACATCGGCTGCCACGCCCCAGTCCGACTCGAGCATTTCAGCCGCCGCGATCACCTCGCGCAGGATCGTGCCCGACCCGATCAGTTGCGTGCGTTGTTTCGCCTTCTTCATTCCCGGACGCAACAGGTAGCCCCCGCGAATGATGCCGTTCTCGTCGCCCGCGTTCAGACCCGGTTGCGGGTAGTTCTCGTTCATCACCGTGATGTAATAGAAGACATTCTCCTGCTGTTCGATCATCCGCTTCAGGCCGTGGTGGATGATCACCGCCACTTCGTGCGCAAAGGTGGGATCGTAGGAGACGCAGTTCGGGATGACCGACGACAGGACGTGGCTGTGGCCGTCCTCGTGCTGCAGGCCCTCGCCGTTCAAGGTGGTGCGCCCGGCGGTGCCGCCGAGCAGGAAGCCGCGCGCCTGCATGTCGCCCGCCGCCCAGGCCAGGTCGCCGACGCGCTGGAACCCGAACATCGAGTAGTAGATGAAGAACGGGATCATGATGCGATCGTTCGTCGAGTACGACGTGGCCGCCGCGATCCAGGAGCAGAAAGCGCCCGCCTCGTTGATGCCCTCCTGCAGGATCTGCCCCTTGGCGTCTTCGCGGTAGTACATGACCTGGTCGCGGTCGACAGGGGTGTACTTCTGGCCTTCCGGCGAGTAGATCCCGATCTGGCGGAACATGCCTTCGAGACCGAAGGTGCGAGACTCATCGGGCACGATGGGAACCACCCGAGGAGCCAGCGTCTTGTCGCGCAGCAGCGCCGTGAGCAGGCGCACAAAAGCTTGTGTGGTGGAGATCTCCCGGCCCTCGGCGGTGGGCTCGAGTACCGCCTTGAACATCTCCAGGCCCGGCACGGTCAGCTTCTCGCTGGCTGCCCGGCGCCGTTGCGGCAGAAAGCCGCCGAGAGCCTTGCGGCGCTCGAACATGTACTTCATTTCCGGGGATTCCGGATCGGGTTTGTAGAAAGGCAGCTCTTCGAGATCTTCGACCGGAACCGGAATGTTGAAGCGGTCGCGGAACAGGCGTACCGACTCGGCGTCGAGTTTCTTGAGCTGGTGAGTCGGATTCTTCGCCTCGCCCGCGCGGCCCATGCCGTAGCCCTTGACCGTCTTGGCCAGGATAACCGTAGGCTGGCCCTTGTGATGGAAGGCCGAATGAAAGACCGCATACACCTTGTGCGGATCGTGGCCACCGCGATTCAGGCGCCAGATGTCTTCATCGGTCATCCGGGAAACCATCTCGAGCAGCTTGGGATGTTTGCCGAAGAAATACTTTCGAACGAAGGCGCCATCGTTCGCCTTGTAGGCCTGGTATTCGCCGTCGACGGTTTCTTCCATGACCCGCTGAAGGATGCCGTCTTTATCTCGCGCCAGCAGCGGATCCCAGTACGAGCCCCAGAGCAGCTTGAGCACGTTCCACCCCGAGCCGCGGAAGTCGCCTTCGAGCTCCTGAATGATCTTGCCATTGCCGCGTACCGGACCGTCGAGGCGTTGCAGGTTGCAGTTGATGACGAAGATCAGGTTGTCGAGCTTTTCGCGCGAGGCAAGGCTGATCGCGCCGAGCGACTCGGGTTCGTCCATTTCGCCATCGCCGCAGAACACCCAGACCTTGCGATTGCTGGTGTCGGCGATGCCGCGCGCGTGCAGGTATTTCAGGAACCGCGCCTGGTAGATCGACATCAGCGGCCCGAGTCCCATCGACACGGTCGGGAACTGCCAGAAGTCGGGCATCAGGTTCGGATGCGGGTACGAGGACAGGCCCTTGCCGTCGACCTCCTGGCGAAAATGATCGAGCTGATCCTCGGTCAGGCGCCCTTCGAGGAAGGCGCGCCCGTAGATTCCTGGCGATGAATGGCCCTGGAAGTAGACGAGATCGCCGCCGTGGCCTTCGTGCGGCGCGTTCCAGAAATGATTCATCCCGGTGCCGATCATCGCAGCCAGCGACGCGAACGAGGCGAGGTGACCCCCGAGATCGCCGCCGTCGGCCGGCTCGTGCTTGTTCGCGCGCACGACCATCGCCAGCGCGTTCCAACGAATGTAGGAGCGGATCCGCTCTTCGTAGGCGGCATTGCCCGGGGAGCGGACCTCCAGTTGGGCCGGGATGGTGTTCAGGTATGCGGTGTTCGGCGAAAACGGAATGAAGGCGCCCGACCGACGCGCCTTTTCAATCATCCGCTCCAGAAGGAAGTGAGCCCGCTCGGGGCCTTCCTGTTCGATGACCGCCTCGAGCGAGTCGAGCCACTCGCGCGTTTCGAGCGGGTCGGCGTCCTGCGAATCGTTGGCTGGGGGCAGCTGGTTGGGAACCGCTGACATGGTTTGCTCCTGTGGTCGATCGTCGAGTCGTTGAACCGATTCTAGGTAGGGGCCGCTCAAAAGACAAGGCCGGTTCCCTTCATCAAAAATCGAGTTTCTTATCGCGAAATCCGTGCACGAGTCCTTGGCACAGCATAGCCCGGGGTGGCGCTGGCAAGCTCCCGAACCGCAGCAAGCAATGCCTGTACCCGGGGGTCGCGCGCGATGGGTTTCGTGCCGGCCAACCAGTAGTTCTCCATGCCGATCGTCACAAAACCCAGGTCGAACCGGTCGGCGGCGGCGCGTAAACCGAAACCGGCATCGGCTCCGCCGGCAGCTACCGTTGCGGCAACCGCGAGATGCGTGGATTCCTCCAGGTCATAGCCGGCGATTCGGGTCGCGTCGATCCCGCCATCGCGAAGGAGCCGATCCAGCCAGGCGCGAGTTCCGGCGCCGCGCTGCCGGTTCACGAACCGCAAGCCCGAGCGGGCAAGATCGGCCACGTCGCAAATGCGCAGCGGATTGCCACGCGCAACGATCAGCCCCTGCTCGCGCTGCGCCAGCGCAACGACGAAAAGCCGAGCTCCGCCCGATGACGTTGCCGGCAGCGGTGCCCGATCGCGTACCGGCCGATGAAAACCCGCCAGTTCGGCCTCGCCGCGCGACAGGGCAAGAAGCGCGTCCCGCGAACCGGCGAAGCGGATCTGCAGCCCTTCGGCGCGCTTCTCGATCAGCAACTGTTGCAAGAGAAGATCATGGCTTGCCACCACGCGCAGCGGCTCCTGGCCCTCCGTGGTACTGCGCAAGGACAGCGCGCGCAGGCGCCCGGCGAGCGCGTCGCCGGGTTCACGCAACATCGCGCCTGCCAGGCGCTCGAAGTGGCTCACCGCCTCGATCAGGTCGCGCCCTGCCGGCGTCAGTTGGCTGCCATGGCCCCGGGTGCGTTCCACGAGCCTCAGCTCGAGCGCTTCTTCGCCCGCAACGAGCCTGCTCCAGGCCGTCCGGTATGAAACCTGAAGGCTCGCCGCCGCAGCGGCCATCCTCGAGGCGCCTTGCAGCGCCCGCAGCAGGCGCGCCAGTTCGATTACGTCAACACCTTCGAGCTCGGTGGGCCATGACACCCGGAATCCGATCATCGCGGCCTCTTATGCAAGTGTTTTCCGAATGGTACGTCAGAGATCGCTGTTTCCTATACTCACCTCGATGATCCCCGACGCACTGCTCTCTGCCCTGACGCTGCTGCGCTCGTTCGAAGGCGACGTGGCGGGAATCGTGAGCCTCTCGTTGCGAGTGAGCCTGAGCGCTGTGGCCATCGCAACGCTTATCGGCTTGCCGCTGGGCGCCTTTGCGGCCATCGGTCGTTTTCCGGCAAAAACAGCGATTGCAGTGGCAATGAACGCGTTCATGGGGCTGCCCTCGGTTGTCGTGGGCGTGGCGGTCTACCTGATGCTCTCGCGCAGCGGCCCGTTCGGCGGCCTCGGGCTGCTTTTCACGCCCTCCGCGATGGTGGTCGCTCAGGTTTTCCTGATCCTGCCGCTGATCGCCGCCCTGACGCGCCAGATGATCGACGATGCCTGGAGCGAGCACGGCGAAACGCTGCGCTCCTTGCGCCTGCCCGTTCGCGCACGGGTGCGCGTGCTCCTGTGGCACTGCCGCTTTTCACTGGTTGCCATCCTGCTCGCCGGATTGGGCCGGGCGATCTCGGAAGTCGGCGCGGTCATGATTGTTGGCGGCAACATCGATCACGTTACACGGACCATGACCACCGCCATGGCACTGGAAACCAGCAAGGGCGATCTGTCGCTCTCGCTGGCGCTCGGCATTGTCCTGATGAGCATCGTGCTCGTCCTCAACGTGGTGGCCAGCGTCACGCGAAGCTTCGCGATGCGCCGCTTTGGCAATTAGCGCGATGCAGCCTGCGTACTCCGCCGCATTGATGCAGCCGTTGCACTCTGCCGCTGCGGTGCAGCCTTCGCCCTGCGCGGTCGCCGTGCAGCCTTCGCCCTGCACCACGCCGCCGCTGCTCGAGTTGCGCGGCATCACGTTCCAGCCTGCCGATCGGCTGATCCTCGACGCGGTCGACCTTTGCTGGGGCAACGCGCCAATCTGTGCCTTGATCGGTGCCAATGGCTCGGGCAAGACGGTGACGCTGCGCATCGCCCACGGGCTGCTCGCGCCGAGTTCAGGGAGCGTGCGCTTCGAGGGCCGCGAGCCGCCGCCCGCGGACGCCGCCTTCGAGGGCCAGGCGCTCGTGTTCCAGCATCCGTCGATGTTTCGCGGGAGCGTTCTCGACAATCTGGCACTCGCGCGACATGCCTCGGGGCTGTCGCGCAGCGAGTTCCGGCAGCGCGCCCTGGCCATGCTCGAGCGCGTCGGGCTCGCCGCGCTGGCGAAGGCGCCCGCACTCAAGCTGTCGGGTGGCGAGCGTCAGCGCGTTGCAATCGCCCGCGCCTGGCTCACCGGCCCGCGGCTGTTGATGCTCGATGAGCCCACGGCGAGCCTCGACCCCTCCGCTCGTGAATCGATCGAGCAGTTGGTGCGGGAAATCGCGTTGACCGGGTGCCGCGTGCTCATCACCTCGCACAACCTCGGCCAGGTCGCCCGACTGGCCGACGAGGTGCTTTTCCTAAGCGAAGGGCGGCTCCTGGAGCGCGCTCCCACCGCTGAGTTTTTCAGAGCGCCCCGCACACGCGAGGCGCAACGTTTCCTGCAAGGAGAACTCCCATGGACCGTGACACCGACAACATCCCCCGCGCCGGCCTCGACGCCCGGAAGCGACGCCTCCTGCCAGGGGCGCTGACCGGCGTGCTGTTCAGCACACGCCGCCACGCGCTCACCGCCCTGGCGCTCGCCCTTTTCCTGCCGGCGTCGCTGGCACGCGCGCAGACGCCAGCAGCCGCACCCGCGACCTCGATCACTGTGTCCTCCACCACGTCGACGGAACAGTCGGGTCTGTTTCGCCACTTGTTGCCGGCTTTCGAGAAAAAAACCGGGATCGCCGTCAAGGTCGTTGCGGTCGGCACCGGCCAGGCGCTCGACATCGGGCGCCGCGGCGACGCTGACGTGGTCTTCGTTCACGACCGTGCCGCCGAAGAAAAGTTCCTTGCCGAAGGCCAATCCTTGAAGCGCTACCCCGTCATGTACAACGATTTCGTACTCGTGGGGCCGCAAAGCGATCCTGCAGGCGTTGCCGGCACGAAGGACATCGTTGCCGCCTTCAGGAAGATCGAGGAGGCCAAGGCGCCCTTCGTTTCGCGAGCTGATCGCAGCGGCACCTATTCCGCTGAAATGCGCTTCTGGAAAATGGCCGAAATCGACCCCAGGACTGGTAGCGGCACCTGGTACCGCGAGACCGGTTCCGGGATGGGGCCGGCATTGAATACCGCCGCCGGCATGGACGCCTATATTCTTGCCGACCGCGGCACCTGGCTGTCGTTCAAGAATCGTGGCAACCTGGTGATCGAAGTCCAGGGGGATAAGCGCCTGTTCAATCAGTACGGCGTGATGCTGGTCAATCCGGAGAAGCATCCGCACGTGAAACAACAGGCAGGGCAGGCCTTCATCGATTGGCTCATCTCCGACGAAGGCCAGGCCACGATCGCCTCCTACAAGATCGATGGCGAGCAACTGTTCTTCCCGAACGCGGGGTCCGACTCCTGAGCAAAACGGCAGTGCGAAGCCTGTAGCTCCAGGGGTCGGCCGGTCCGGTTTCGGCGGCCCCGATTTCGCGCGAAGGTCTGCTACAATGCGCCCTCTGCGCGCCCGTAGCTCAGTTGGATAGAGTACTTGGCTACGAACCAAGGGGTCGTGGGTTCGAATCCTGCCGGGCGCGCCA
>CAJDTU010000036.1_pt1 | contig 38008 bp, 37 predicted proteins | sample 7389901 | NCBI WGS metagenome assembly CAJDTU01 (sample SAMEA7055649, study PRJEB34461) | soil metagenome | biome: terrestrial ecosystem; feature: Peninsula; material: soil | place: Antarctica | collected 2016
TTCATGACGGACGCCCCTCTCGGTTCAAGTGGTTTAAGTAACGCTGGCCACTTTGGCACGTTGATGCCGGTGCGGGTGGGGGCGTCCATCCCATTGCACTGCGGTCAATGCAAGCGTGGCGGCAAAGAGTGCCGGCACCGTGGTCATGCCGAGCAAATTGGGCCCGTAGAAACACACGCCCATCAGAACCAGCAAAGGGGTTCCCTGGATCAGCTGGATGTACGAGGAAGCAATGGCGCGCACGGCGATAGCCGGCGATATCCGTGCCAGTGCAACCACCAGGCCGAGGATGCCCGCAAAGAGAAAGGTCAGGCATGACAGCACGACGGTGCCCCACGCGCCCGCCAGCAGATAGGAGAACTGCGCCTCGTTCATCGCCGCCGGCCGGCCTAAAGCGGAGTGCCCAATTTGCGGCGACGAACGAACACCCATTGGCCAACCGCCCAGAACGCGGCCCTCACCAGGGCCGACAGAACAAGGTAGATGACCCACAGGACAATGAACACCTCGAAATTGCGGAAGGTATTCGCCTGGACCTGGTTCGATATCCCGAAGAGTTCGTTGGCCCCCACGGCAGACAGGATGCTGGTGGCCAGCATCAGCAGAACGTACTGGCTGGTGAGTGCCGGGTAGACGCGCTCGACGGCCGGCCGCAGGATGATGTGCCAGTAGATCTGGGTGGGCGAGAGCCCCAGGCACTCGGCTGCCTCGAGTTGCCCGCGGTGGATCGATTCGATGCCAGCCCGGACGATCTCACAGGTGTAAGCACCGATATTGATCACGAGCGCCAATACAGCGCCAACGAGGATCGGCATCCTCATGCCGACGTTCGCCATGCCGAAGATCAGGAAGTAGCTCTGGATCAGCAGAGGCGTGTTGCGGATGATCTCGACGTAGGCGTCGACGACCTTGCGAAGCCAGCCCGGGCCGCTGGTTCTTGCAACCGCACACGCTACCCCGAGGACAAAGCCCACTACGGTGGACCAGAACGACATCTGCAAGGTCGTCCATGCGCCCTTCAGGAACAGAGGCCAGTAGGCGAGAACGCTTTCGAAGTCGAACTGGTAGTTCATCGCAGTCCGCGAAGAGTCGTGGCTGCCCGGACCGCCCGGCCAGTACCTGAGAACTTACTCGCGGTCGCGCCCGAAGTCGAGAACGGCGCCGCGGCGCGCCGAACGAGAAAAGATCACATCGGTCCTTCCCGGTCGACGCGGTCAGCTTTCGCTTACGTCAGATGCTTGCTGAGCAGCCCGGTCATCTCGAACATGTTGACCTGGGGCTTGCCGAACACCTTCTCGAGCTTGTCGTCGGCGTTGATGAGCCGCTTGTTGGCGGCGTCCTGCAGATCGTGCGCCTTGATATACACCCACATCTGCTTGACCACCTCGGTACGTGGAAGCGGCTCCTCGCCGACGATCGCCGCCAGCTCCGGACTGGGGGTCAGCGCCTTCATGAACGCAGCGTTCGGCTTACGTGGCGCCGCACCGTCGGCGCCGCCCTTCCCGGAGTCGGACGCCTTCACCTTCGAAGTGGCGGCAGCGGACTTCCTGGCAGGAGCTTTCCCGGAAGTCGCGGCCGCGCCCTTCGCCTTCGATTGAGAATCCTTCGCTGCAGCCTTGCCGGTCTTCGCTCCGTCGTTCCCGGTCGTCCCGGCAGTCGCCTTCGCGGCTGGCTTTTTGGCCGGCGCGCTCGCGGCGGTGTGTTTCGCGGCAGCCTTGTTGGCAGTTGCCATGCTGGTCTCTCCTGTTGATGCCTTGCCCAGACGCGAAGCATGACGCGTCTTGAGCGCGCCGCCAACACCTGATCGCGCACCGCAGCGCTGTCCGACCCCGGATTGTTGTATTTCGGAACCCGCTCAGAGAGCCGGATAGCGTCTGTGGCGCCCTGGTGGCGAAGCGGCGTGGCCCGCTTGCGCTCAGGCCGACTCGGTCACCCGCGAGGCGCGCTTGCGCTCATGCTCCTTGAGGTAACGCTTGCGAAGGCGAATGCCCTTCGGGGTGAGTTCGACGAGTTCGTCGTCGCCGATGAACTCCACGGCCTTCTCGAGCGTGAGCTCCATCGGCGGGGTGAGCGCGATGTGCTCGTCCTTGCCGGAGGCCCGCACGTTGGTCAGCTTCTTTTCCCGGACCGGATTCACCACCAGGTCGTTGTCCCGCGTGTGGATGCCGATGATCATGCCTTCATAGAGCGGATCGCCGGGCTTCACGAACATGCGGCCGCGCTCCTGCAGCTTCCAGAGCGCATAGGCCACTGCTTCGCCGTCGTCCTGCGAAATCAGCACGCCATTGCGGCGATCCTCGATCTCGCCCGCCCAGGGACCGTAGGCGTCGAAGACGTGGCTCACGATGCCAGTGCCGCGGGTCAGGTTCAGGAATTCGTTGTGAAACCCGATCAGCCCGCGCGCCGGCACCCGGTAGTCGAGCCGCACCCGGCCCTTGCTGTCCGGGTCCATGCTCAGCAGTTCGCCCTTGCGCCGCCCGAGCAGTTCCATTACCGAACCCTGGTGGACGTCTTCGAGGTCGACCGTGAGGGCTTCGTAGGGTTCCTGGCGCTCGCCATCGACGGTGCGCATCTTCGGCTTGGGACGCGAGACGGCCAGTTCGTAACCCTCGCGGCGCATGTTCTCGAGCAGAATCGTCAGGTGCAGCTCGCCACGACCCGACACGAGGAAAGTGTCCGAGTCAGCAGTGAACTCCACGCGCAGCGCGACATTCGATTTCAACTCGCGCTCGAGGCGCTCGCGAATCTGGCGGCTCGTGACGTACTTGCCCTCGCGCCCGGCCATCGGCGAATTGTTGACGAGAAATTCCATCGTCATGGTCGGCTCGTCGATCTTCAGTACCGGAAGTGCCTCGGGGCGCGCCGGATCGCAGACGGTCGAGCCGATGTCGAGTTGCTCGATGCCGTTGATCGCGATGATGTCGCCGGCTTCGGCGACATCGACGACGACCCGCTCCAGGCCGTGGTAGCGCAACACCTGGTTCACCTTGGCGGTGACCGGCGTAACGCCCCCGCTTGCCGGATCGCCGTACAGGACAGTGACCACCTGGCCGGTGCGCACGCGCCCACGGTTGATGCGCCCGATGCCGATCTTGCCGACATAGCTGGAATAATCGAGCGCCGAGATCTGGAACTGCAGGGGCCCCTCGGCATCGTCCTCGCGCGCCGGCACCTGGCGCAGGATCGCCTCGAACAAGGGCTTCATCGACAACCCTTCGGATGCCGCATCGCCCGGCCCCTGCACTCCGTCTTCGGGAAGATCTTCCAGGCGGTCGACCGCAAAACCGTTGACGGCGGAGGCATAGACGATCGGAAAGTCGAGTTGCTCCTCGGTGGCGCCGAGCTTGTCGAACAGATCGAAGGTCTGGCTTACCGCCCAATCCGGGCGGGCGCCGGGGCGGTCAATCTTGTTGGCAACCACGATCGGCTTCAGACCGAGCGCAAGCGCCTTGCGGGTGACGAAGCGGGTCTGCGGCATCGGGCCTTCGACGGCGTCGATGAGCAGCAGCACGCCGTCGACCATCGACAGCGCACGCTCGACTTCACCGCCGAAGTCGGCATGCCCGGGAGTATCGACGATGTTGATCCGTGTCGAGCCGTAGTCCACCGCGCAATTCTTGGCGAGGATGGTGATGCCGCGCTCGCGTTCGAGATCGCCGCTGTCCATGACGCGTTCGGTCAGCTGCTGGTTGGCCCGGAAGGTGCCGGATTGCCTGAGCAATTGGTCGACGAGGGTCGTCTTGCCGTGATCGACGTGCGCGATGATCGCGATATTCCTGATGGACTGGTTCATGACTGGGTACTTCTTGAAGAGGGGTTCTGGCACGGTGGCGATTGCCGCGATGTCATGCGTGAAGGATCGGGTCGGCAGCAAGCGCGGCGCATGGGTCGGGATGAGGTTCGACCGAGACCAGCCGCAACGGCGACAGCACGCCAGTGCGCCAGTTCGCGAGCCCGAGCAGGCGCGCATCGAAATAAACGCGAACACGAGTCGGCAGCGGACCCGGAAAACCCGGCGCAGCGCGCCCGGCTGTGCCCCGTACTGCAGCCGCCGCCGTCGGCGGCTCATCGTCTCCCGGCAGGGCACGCAGCGCCGCACCGAGCGCCGCGCCCGGCAGGCGCTGGCCGTTACGAAAGCGCGCGGCCGCCTCGGCGCCGAGATCAATCCGGGGCAACTCGAGCACGAGCGAATCGACCGCGCCCAGCCTCGCCCGCCGCTCGAGGGGCGAGAGCGCCTCCAGCGCCTCGAGCCCGATTGCGGCATCGAGCGAGAACGGACCCGCGCGTTCGCGCCGCAGTGCGCTCAGGTGAGCGCCGCAACCCAACCGCTCGCCGATCTCGACGGCAAGCACACGCAGATACGTGCCCTTGCTGCAACTCACCCGGATCCGCGCCCGCGGTGGATCAAAAGAGAGCAACTCGATTGCATGAATCGTGATGCGCCGCGCCTGTCGTTCCAGCTCGATGCCGGCGCGCGCATACTCGTACAAAGGCCGGCCGTTGCGCTTGAGCGCCGAGTGCATCGGTGGCATCTGGTCGATCGGTCCGGTGAAGGCCGCACAGGCATGGCGAAATGCGGCCTCGTCGACCGTCACTTCGGAACGTATCCTGACTTCTCCCTCTGCATCGGCCGTATCGGTGGTGACACCGAGCGTCAACTCCGCCAGGTAGACCTTGTCGGCCCCGAGCGCGTCTTGCGCGAACTTGGTCGCTTCGCCGAACATCAACGGCAGCAGGCCGGTGGCCATCGGGTCGAGCGTGCCGCCGTGGCCCGCCTTCACCGCATTGAGCAGGCGACGCGCTCGCACCAGCGCGTCGTTCGAACTGAGCCCCCGCGGCTTGTCGAGCAGCAGGATGCCGTCGACGCGCTCGCGAGGAGCCCGGAGACGCTGATTCACTCAGTCGTCTGCCTGGCGGCTGACCGCTTCGTCGATCAGCCGGGACATTTCCATGCCGTGCGCGGTCGACAGGTCATGCACGAAGCGCAGCTCCGGCGTGGTGTGGATTCGCACCCGCTTGCCGAGTTGTCCGCGCAGGAAGCCCGCCGCATGCTGCAAGCCGGCGAGCGTATCGGCAACCGACTCCGGGTCGTCCGGCAGCACGGTGAAATGAACCGTGGCATAGGCGTAGTCAGCCGTAAGGTCGATGCCGGTGAGCGTGACCATGCCGATCCGCGGGTCCTTCACACCCCCGCGGATCGTCTCGGCCAGCTCCTTGTGGATCTGCTCGACCACCCTTGCCTTGCGGCCGCCACTGACGAGCTTGCGCCGTGTCATCGTTCGCTCGCGCCGCTCACAGGGTCCGCGCGACCTCCTTGACTTCGAAGACCTCCAGCTGATCGCCTTCCTTGATGTCGTCGTAGTTCTTCAGCGACAGCCCGCATTCGAAGTTCTCGCGAACCTCGCGCACGTCGTCCTTGAAGCGCTTGAGCGTGTCGAGCTCACCGGTCCACACGACCGTGTTGTCGCGCAGCAGGCGGACCCTGGAGCCGCGCCGAACCACTCCATCGAGCACCATGCAACCGGCAACCTTGCCGATCCTGGGCACGCTGAAGATCTGGCGGATCTCGACCAGGCCAATCGTTTCCTCACGCTGCTCGAATGTCGATGCCGTTGCCCTCTGCCAGGCGCTTGGCCTGTGCGTCCGCGCGCACATTGAAGCCGACGATCACGGCCTTTGATGCAATGGCCAGGTTCACGTCGCTTTCGCTGATTCCGCCCACCGCCTGGTGCACGATCTGCACCCTGACCTCGTCGGTCGAGAGCTTGAGCAGCGCCTGCGACAACGCTTCCTGGGAACCCTGCACGTCGGCCTTCACGATCAGGGCCAGGGTCTGGACATCTCCCTCGGCCATCTGCTCGAAAATATTCTCGAGCTTGGCAGCCTGCTGCTTGGCGAGCTTGACGTCACGGAACTTGCCCTGGCGAAAGAGCGCGATTTCGCGGGCCTTGCGTTCGTCGCCCAGCACGATGACCTCTTCGCCGGCGCGTGGCACTTCCTGAAGCCCCTGGATTTCCACCGGAATCGACGGGCCGGCCTCGTTGATCGACTTGCCGGTCTCGTCGACCATGGCGCGAACCCGCCCGAACGACGCACCGGCAAGCACGATATCGCCGCGCTTCAGGGTGCCCGACTGAATCAGCACCGAAGCCACCGGGCCACGGCCCTTGTCGAGGCGGGCCTCGATCACGAGACCCTTGGCAGCGCCTTCGCGCACGGCGGTCAACTCGAGAAGCTCGGCTTGCAGGATCACGTTCTCGAGCAACTCGTCGATACCCTGGCCGGTCTTGGCCGACACCTCGACGATCGGCACGTCGCCGCCATACTCCTCAGGCACCACTTCATTGGCGACCAGTTCCTGCTTGACGCGCTCGGGCTTCGCCTCGGGCTTGTCGATCTTGTTCACCGCCACCACCATCGGCACCCCGGCCGCCTTGGCGTGATTGATCGCCTCGATCGTCTGCGGCATCACGCCATCATCGGCGGCCACCACGAGGATCACGATATCGGTGGCCTTCGCACCCCGGGCCCGCATCGCCGTAAAGGCTTCGTGACCTGGCGTATCGAGGAAGGTGATGACGCCGCGCGGCGTTTCCAGGTGATACGCCCCGATATGCTGAGTAATGCCGCCGGCTTCACCTGCGGCGACCTTCGCACGCCGGATGTAATCGAGCAGCGAGGTCTTGCCATGGTCGACGTGCCCCATCACGGTCACCACTGGCGGCCGGGCCACGGCCTCCGTGCCGGCCTGGACCTCACTCTCTTCGAGGAAGGTTTCGGGGTCGTCGAGCTTGGCCGCAAAAGCCTTGTGGCCGAGTTCCTCGACGACGATCATCGCCGTGTCCTGGTCGAGCACCTGGTTGATCGTGACCATCTGCCCGAGCTTCATCAGAAGCTTGATGACCTCGGCGGCCTTGACCGCCATCTTGTGCGCGAGATCGCCGACGGTGATGGTCTCGGGTACATGCACGTCGCGAACGATCGCCTCGACCGGCATCGCCTGTGCCTGCATGCCATCATGGCGGCGATCGGCGCCGCCACCACGGCGTCCGCCCCGGGTCGGTCCGCGCCAGCCACTGTCGGCGCCGCTGCCACGGGTCTTGATACCGCGGCGCTTGGCCGCCTCATCGGACCATGTCGACGACAACTTCTCGGACTTGACGTGCTTTTTCTGGCCGTCGGCGCCCGCCGGTGCAGCCGCCCCGGGACGAGCCCCGGCAGCCGGCTTGTGCAGCGTGCCCTTGGCGGCGGCCGCAGCCTTGGCAGCGGCGGCCGTTGCCGGCTCGGCCCCCGCTGTCGGCACGGCAGGCGCCTCTGCCGCGGCGGGCGCAACCGCTGCTGCAGGAGGCACCTCGACCGGCTTGGCCTGTTGCGGGCGACGCTGCGCAGCCATCAAACGATTGATGTCGGCGACCTCGTCTTCGACGGCGCGACGCGCCGCCGCCTGCACCGCGGCGTTTCCGGCTGCCTTGCGGGCCGCCTCTTCTGCACTCCTGGCATCGGCATCGGCACGAGCCTGTTCGGCATCGGCGCGCACACGCGCGGCCTCTCCACGGGTCGGCTCAAGAGGCGCCGTTTTCATCGCCTCGGCACGCTCGGCCTCGCGGCGCGCATCGTCCTCGCGACGCTTCGCTTCGGCCTCGGCCTCGGCCTCACGCTGGCGCTCCTGCTCCAGGCGCTCCTGCTTCTCGCGCAGATCGGCGGCCTGGCGCTCGATCAACTCGCGTTGGCGCTGCTCTTCGGCCTCGCGCTGGAAACGCTCCTGCTCGTCGACCACCGGTGCTGTCTCGACCGGTTGCGCAAGCGCTTCGGACGGCTGTTGATCGCCGGCGTCGCGTTTCACGAACACGCGCTTCTTGCGCACTTCGACCTGGATCGTGCGCGCCTTGCCGGTAGCGTCGGCCTGCTTGATCTCCGAAGTCTGCTTGCGCGTGAGCGTAATCTTGCGCTTCGGCTCATCGGCGCCATGCGCGCGGCGCAGCGCGGCCAGCAATTGCTCCTTGTCGACCTCGGTCAGCTCGTCATGAGGCGACAGCTTGTCGACGCCAGCCGTCCGGAGCTGCCTGAGCAGCGCATCGGCCGGCATCTTCAACTCCGCCGCAAACTTCGCCACGTTCATACTCGCCATGCTCTTCCTTTCCAGACCCGTCTGGAGTGTCTGCACGCCGCCTGGCGCACCGGGACACGAGGCCCCACATTCAAATCCTGCCCGTGCATCTCCACGCCTGCACAGCCTTGCCGCCGCGGCCTTGCATCAGGCCCGCTGTTCATTCTCGAACCAGTGCGCACGCGCCCTCATGATGAGGGCGCGCGCCCGCTCTTCGCCGATTCCGCTTGCTTCGATCAGTTCGTCGACCGCCAGCTCGGCAAGATCGTCACGCGTGTGAACGCCTGAATCGGCCAGCCTGGCAGCGAGTTCGCGGTCCATGCCCTCGAGGTTGAGAAGGTCCTCGGCGGTGGCACCGATTCTTTCTTCGGTTGCGATGGCCTCGGTCAACAGCGCGTTGCGCGCGCGGTTGCGCAACTCATTGACCGTGTCTTCATCGAACGCCGCAATTTCCAGCATTTCATTCAAGGGCACGTAGGCGACCTCCTCGATCGACACGAAGCCCTCGTCCATCAGGAGATCGGCGATCTCCTGGTCGACGTCGAGCTTGCGCATGAACAACTCGCGCGCGATCTCGCGCTCGGAGTCGGACTTCGCCTCCGATTCCTCGGCCGACATGATGTTGATGCGCCAACCGGTCAGCTCGGAAGCCAGCCGTACATTGCGCCCACCGGTACCGATCGCCAGCGCCAGGTTGTCTTCGTCGACGACGACATCCATTGCGTGCTTGTCCTCGTCCACGACGATCGACGAAACGTTCGCCGGAGCCAGCGCGCCAATCACGAACTGCGCCGGATCCTCGGACCAGAGCACGATATCCACGCGCTCGCCACCCAGCTCTCCGGTGACGGCCTGCACGCGCGAACCCCGCACGCCGACGCAGGTGCCGATCGGGTCCACCCGCCGGTCGTTCGAATGCACCGCGATCTTGGCGCGCACGCCCGGATCGCGAGCCGCCGCCTTGATCTCGAGCAGGCCCTGCTCGATCTCGGGCACCTCGTTGGCGAACAGGTGCCGGATGAACTCCGGCGAGGTGCGCGACAGGAACAGTTGCGGGCCGCGGCCTTCGCGATTCACTCTCTCGACATAGGCGCGCACGCGATCGCTCACGCGCAGGTTCTCCTTCGGAATCATCTGGTCGCGCGGCAACCGGGCCTCGAGCTTGCCGGATTCGATGATCGCGCCCTCGCGATCGATGCGCTTGATCGTGCCCGACAGGATCGGCTCCTCGCGCGCCAGGAAGTCGTCAATGATCTGCTCACGCTCGGCATCGCGAATCTTCTGCAGGATGACCTGCTTGGCGGCCTGCGCGCCGATCCGGCCGAGCTCGACCGGCTCGAGCTCCTGCTCGATGAAGTCCCCGACATGGACGTCGGGCACCTGCTTCTGGCCCTCAGACAGGATCACCTGGATGTCGTGGTCTTCGAGCTCGCCGTCGGCAACCACCTGCCAGCGGCGAAACGCCTCGTAGTCGCCCGACATCCGGTCGATCGAGACCCGCACATCGGAGTCTTCCTTGAACCGCTTCTTGGTGGCTGAGGCGAGGGCGCTCTCGAGCGCGGCGAACACCACATCGCGCCCAACGTTTTTCTCGCGCGCCAGCGCGTCGACCAAAAGCAACACTTCACGGCTCATTTGCAGCCTCTCCTAAATCCTGTAATCCGGCACCAGCCGCGCCCGCTCGATTTCGTCGAGGGAGAACACCAGCCTGCGCGCCGGCGCTTGAACGGCGGGATCGGCCTTCGGCGACGACGCGATCTTCGTTCGTCGCCGCCGGTCCGGCACCTGTGCCTTCTCTGTCAGTTCGAGCCCGTATTTCGCATCGGATTCCGCGCTCAGCACCCCCTCGAAGTTGCGTTGCCCTTCGAACGGTTGACGTAACCGGACGGCAACGCGGGCGCCGGCGAAACGATCGAAGTCGGCCGGCTTCTTCAAGGGCCGATCAAGACCCGGCGACGACACCTCGAGCCGGGCATAGTCGATATCTTCTACCGTCAGTACGTGCGACAGTTGCTTGCTGACCCGTTCGCAATCATCGATCGTGATGCCGGCGGGCGAGTCAATGAACACGCGAAGCAAGCCCTGCTCCGCGCGCTCGACATCGACCGACTCGTAGTCCATGCCGACCACGACCTGCTCGATGATCGCCTGCACTGTCGACTTTCGATCCGACACTCCTGCGTCCCTGCGTCTGTTACTGGGGTCCCTTACCGGGGTCCCTTGCTTCCGTTCCTTGCCGCCCTGCGTCCGTGAAAACAAAAATGGGCTACGAGGAGCCCATTTTCTTTGGAGCACGCCGACCGTGCCGCTGTCGTGCCCCTGCACGGAGACAAGCCCTGCCGCCGCCCGACCTTGGCAAAGCACCCCCGCCGATCGGCGGTTCGTCGCCAAGAGAGCGATTATAGCGCGAACCGGCGCGAAACTACAACCATCGCGACACTCAAGCGCCCTGACTGCCGCCGCTCCCTCTCCCGCCCCCGCTGCTCCCGCCCCCGCCGCCGCTACGTCCCCGCCGGGTGCCGGTGCGGCCCTGGCGAGCCTGGCCACCAGGGGCGCTTGTGCCCATCGGGCCGTCGGCGCCGACACGGCCTGCGCGCCCGCCACGCGGCGGGCCTTGCCGCGAGCCTTCGCGCGCCATTCCTTGGGGACCACCCTCACGCCGCCCGGGTCCGCCGCGCCCCTGCTTGCCCGTAGACTGCGCTCCCTGCGCTCCCTGCCTTGCGGGGCGCGGGCCGCCTTTCCCCTTGCGGGCACGACCGCCTTCGGCAGGACGACCGAGCCCCGGGGTGCTGGCCGGTCCGGCACCGAAAGCCGGCTCTCGGCCCTGGTCCATCGGACCTGTGAACACGGCCGCCGGCCCGCGTCCCGGGGCGCCCGGGCGGCCCCGCCCTCCACGCGCCGCCCTGGGAAGCCCGGCGCCACTGCGCACGACCCGGGTGATGCCCTCGAGATGCGCATTGTTCGAACTCGGCTGCCATTCGTCGTCGATCTCGTGTGGCGCCAGCACGTGCTCTTCCTCCGGTTCGGCCCGGTTGCCGAACGCATCGGACGGATCCTCATAGGCATCGTCCCAGACGTCGGAGCGATCATCTGCGTCCGGATCAGGACCGTCTTCATCGCGCTCGCCGCGCAAGCCCGGATCGCTCGCTGCCCGGCGCAACAAGGCCTGCAGTTCCGCCACGTCGGCCGTTCCCAGTTCGACCCAGCGCCCGCGCGGCAGGCCACGGGGCAGCGCAACCGGCCCGAAGCGCAGTCTGGCGAGGCGGCTGACCGTGAGGTTGACGCAATCGAACATGCGGCGAACTTCGCGGTTGCGACCTTCGGAGATCACCACCCGATACCAGGCGTTTGCGGCGTCGCCGCCGAGATCCTCGATCGCCGAGAAACTCGCGGGTCCGTCTTCGAGTTCGACCCCTGCGAGCAGGCGCTCGCGCACTTCGCCTTCGATCCGGCCCATCACGCGCACTGCGTACTCGCGCTCCCAGCCGTAGCGAGGATGCATCAGCCGGTTGGCGATATCCCCCGAGGTCGTGAAGACGAGCAAGCCCTCGGTATTGAAGTCGAGGCGGCCCACTGCGACCCAGCGCGCCCCCTTGAGCCTGGGAAGGCGCTCGAACACCGTGGCGCGCTGGTTCGGGTCGTCGCGCGTGCAGATCTCGCCCGAAGGCTTGTGGTAAAGCAATACGCGCGGCGCTTGCTGCACGGTGCGCCGGGGAATCGGTCGACCATTGATCCGCACCTGGTCGTTGGGGCCGATGCGCTGACCGATGTGCGCAGGCTGGCCGTTCACCGACACCCGACCGGCAACGATCAGCTCTTCCATGTCGCGCCGCGAACCGAGGCCGGTGTCCGCCAACACCTTGTGCAACTTCGGGTGATCTTCGTCCGCCAGCAATTCGGTACGCGGCCCCGTATTGCGACGGCGGCCGTCGACGACATCGATGCCGACCGCCTCTTCCGAGGCCGACGCGGGCAGCGGGTCCGTCTCCACCACGGCCGGCTCGCGAGCCGGCCGTGACGCGTTGCCACGTCGTTCGGCGCCCCGTCGAACCGGGGCGCCGCGCGCCCGATTCCGGGAATCGGCGTGATCGCCGTCGGAGGAGCCATCCTGGGCGGCCGCGGCAGGGCCGTCGTGAGCGCCCTCATGAGGGGCGCCCCCTTGCGGCTCGCCGCCCACACCACCCACGCCGCCGGGTTCATCGGTGCGTCGTCCCCGTGCTTTCTGCCCGCGCCGCTGGCCGGGCCCCCTGGAGGCACGCGGCTTGGCGCCGCCGGGTTCGCTATTGCGCGAAGCGTTGCCATGCTGCCCTTCCGATGCCGACGAAGAAGGGTCGATCGCCGGCGGCGCGGCTTCGCGCGCGCCAGCGCCCTCGGTCGCCCCGGCGTCGCTACCCAAGCGCTCGACCCCAGAAGGACCGGCGCCGGGGGCTTGTGCGCCCGGCGCATCGGCGCCCTCTTCGGGCGCCCCCCGGCGAGGGCCGCGCTTTGCGCCGCGGCGCCGATTGAACATCGTGCGCAGCGCGCGCGGCTCGCGTTCGCCGTCGGTTTGCGGTGCGGGAGCGGCGACGCCAGCATCGACAGCGCTCGGATCGGCCGGCGAATCGACGCTGGCGCCCGGGTCGTTGAAGTGCTCGTCGCGCGGATTTTCGATAGTCAAGTTTCCCTCGTATATTCGCTGAGGTGGGTCGTTTCGCCGAAGCGAGGTTCGGAACCGGAACCCGGACTGAAGTCCGGCTCGGAGCCCGATTCGGATTCCGTGGATTCCGTGGATTCCGGGGCGCCGGATTCGTCGATCTGCGTTTCGAGCGCGCTCAACTGCAACCGGATCCCGGTGGCAGGGTGGGCAATGTCGCCCGATTCAAGGGACGGCAACTCGGCAAGAGAGTGCAGCGCCAGGTCGGCGAGAAATTTTTGCGTCGTGCCGAACAGCGCCGGGCGCCCCAGTACTTCCCTGTGCCCGATCACCTCGATCCACTCGCGCTCCTGGAGCGTCCTGATGATCTGCGAGGAAACCGCCACGCCACGAATTTCTTCGATATCGCCGCGAGTGACCGGTTGCCGATACACGACGATGGCGAGTGTTTCGAGCGCGGCGCGCGAGTACTTTGGCGGCTTCTCGGGATTCAACCGATCGAGAAAGCGCGCCATCGCCGGCACGCTCTGGAAACGCCATCCGGTCGCCAGCGCAACAAGCGCCACACCGCGGCCCTGCCAGTCGATGCGCAGTTCGTCGAGCAACTCGCGCACCGTTTCGGCACCCAACTCGTCGGCGAACAGGCGGCGCAGTTCGGCGATCGTCATGGGCTGCTGCGCGCATAGCAACGCGGTCTCGATCACGATCTTGGCTTCGTGCGTATTCATCCACAGAAACGCCCGTACGCGGGTGTGCGAACTGCTCGTCCCGAATTCACGAGGCAGCGAGGCATAAACAAGAAGGCCGACAGGCTGTGTCGGTGGCACCCGCATGACGTGACGGGTGCGCCGAACAGGAGCGGTCGCCGGCTCCGACGAGCAACCAGGGAAATGGCGATGCCGGTGGTTCGCTGATTGCAGCACGCGCTTCCGTTCGATTCGCGGATCAACGCCGTGCCGGAACGCTTCCGGTTGACGGAGGATACACCAACCAGCCATTCAACGTGGCGACACCTGCAGGCGGGGGAGTTCGCGCTTGCGCAAGAGCAACCCACGCAGGGCGCAACGCCAATCGAACTCGCCGCTGTCGCCGCCAAAAGCCCGCACCGCAGCGCCGCGGTCTCGCCGCGATGCACCATCGTGGGGTGCGCGCGTGCTAGATTGACGGTCTTCTCATTTTCCGACCTGCTCCATTGCGATGCCTCAGACCACCGCCAGACCGCCGTGTGCAGACGATTCTGCCTCCGACTCGCTTCACGACTTCCTTGCTCGCATCAAGGCACGCGACCCGGGGCAGCAGGAGTTCCATCAGGCGGTGAAGGAGGTGTTCGAGAGCCTCTGGCCGTTCATCGAGGCGAACCCGAAGTATCGCCAAGGCGCCCTGCTCGAACGACTGGTAGAACCGGAGCGCACGATCGTCTTCCGGGTGCCCTGGCTCGACGACCACGGACGGGTCAACGTGAACCGCGGCTTTCGCGTCCAGATGTCGAGTGCGATCGGACCCTACAAGGGTGGCCTGCGTTTCCATCGCTCGGTGAATCTGAGCATTCTCAAGTTTCTCGCCTTCGAGCAGGTCTTCAAGAACTCGCTTACCACGCTGCCGATGGGCGGGGGCAAGGGGGGTAGCGATTTCGACCCCAAGGGCCGCAGCGACACCGAAGTGATGCGCTTCTGCCAGGCCTTCATGGCCGAACTGCACAAGTACATCGGCCCCGATATCGATGTACCCGCGGGTGACATCGGCGTGGGCGCACGCGAGATCGGCTACATGTTCGGCATGTACAAGAAACTCGAGGGCAGGTTCAGTTCGGTGCTCACCGGCAAGGGCGTGCATTTCGGAGGCAGCCTCATTCGCCCGGAAGCCACCGGCTACGGAACGGTGTATTTCGCGGAAGAGATGCTCAAGCGCCGCAATGAAGGGCTCGAAGGCTTGCGCGTGGTGATCTCCGGCTCGGGCAACGTCGCTCAGTACGCGGCGCAAAAGGCGATACAACTGGGCGCACGGGTCGTGGCGCTGTCCGACTCGGGCGGCACCGTCCATATTCCGGACGGACTGGACGCCGAGGGATGGCTGGCGCTGATGGACCTCAAAGAAGTCCGGCGCGGGCGGATCGTCGATTTCGCGAACGAGCGGGGCCTGCAATACCTGGCCGGCGTGCGCCCCTGGCAAATTGCCTGCGAGATTGCGCTGCCCTGCGCCACCCAGAACGAACTCGACGAGAGCGATGCCCGCGCGCTGGTCAAGAACGGCTGCCTGTGCGTGGCCGAAGGCGCCAACATGCCGTGCACGCTCGAAGCAGCCCGCGTGTTTCATGACGCAGGGGTGCTGTTTGCGCCGGGCAAGGCGGCCAACGCGGGCGGCGTGACGGTGTCCGGTCTGGAAATGAGCCAGAACGCGATCCGCATGTCCTGGACCCGCGAAGAAGTGGACCGCCGCTTGCGCGAAATCATGACCTCCATTCATGCCGCCTGCCTGGAGCACGGCCTGGGCAAGGGCCTGGGCGGAGGCGTGAACTACGTGGCGGGCGCCAACATCGCCGGCTTCGTGAAAGTGGCCGACGCGATGATTGCGCAAGGCGTCGTCTGAGCGATTGGCAAGCCGTCGTTCAGCTCTCCTTCGCCGCCACCTCGTGCGCGGCCATCAATTCCAGCGACCTGACCAGCGCCGAATGATCGAGCTGGTCCCAGCCCTGCGCGGCACACGCCTGCATCAACTGCGCGGCGCTTGCCGTTTGCGGCAGCGCCACACCGATCGCCTTGGCGCCCTGGAGTGCCAGATTCAGGTCCTTCTGATGCAGGCTGATCCGGAAACCCGGGTCGAACGTGCGCTCGATCATCCGTTGGCCATGCACCTCGAGAATCCGGCTCGATGCGAAACCGCCCATCAGCGCCTGCCTGACCTTGGCCGGGTCGGCGCCTGCCTTGCTGGCGAACACCAGCGCTTCGCCAACCGCCGCGATGTTCAGCGCAACGATGATCTGGTTCGCGACCTTGGTGGTCTGGCCGTCACCGTTGCCACCGATCAGGGTGACGTTCTTGCCCATCAGCTCGAACAGCGGCTTGACCCGCTCGAATGCGGCTTGCGGGCCGCCGACCATGATCGTGAGCGTGCCGGCCTTGGCGCCGACCTCCCCGCCCGAGACCGGGGCGTCGAGATAGTCGCAACCGAGCGCATTGATGCGCTCGGCGAATACCTTTGTCTCGATCGGCGAGATCGAACTCATGTCCACTACGGTCTTGCCCGCCGATAGACCGGCGGCAACGCCCTGCGCCCCGAACAGCACGGCCTCGACGTCCGGCGTATCCGGCACCATGATGAAGATGATGTCGGCCTGCCCGGCGACATCCTGGGCGCTGGCGCACACAATCGCCCCCGCTGCCTTTACTTCATCGCGAACTTTGCTCCGGGTAGAAACGTGCAGCGTGTGGCCGCCGGCAGCAAGACGTTGCGCCATCGGCGCGCCCATGATGCCCAATCCGATAAATCCGAGGTTCATTGCGCGTTCCCTCCCATAGAGCCGAAAACGGAAACGCCGACCCGATTGCTCGTGGCCGGCGCGATTCCGAATGTGGTTGCGGGGGCAGGATTTGAACCTGCGACCTTCGGGTTATGAGCCCGACGAGCTGCCAGACTGCTCCACCCCGCGGACGAACTATAGCACGAGGCCGCGCGGAGATCCACACGCCGATGATCCCCCAAGCCCAGGCACTGGCGGCGCCCGCGCCGGGCGCCAGCGCTGCTAAACTGCTCCCGCTCCCATTCGAAACAATGAAATTCTGTTCGATCTGTGGTAACGAAGTCACGCTGGGTGTGCCGCCCGGCGACAACCGCCCGCGCTACAGTTGCGCTCACTGCGGAACCATCCACTATCAGAATCCCAACCTGGTCCTGGGAACCGTTCCGGTGTGGCAAGATCGCGTGCTGCTCTGCCGTCGGGCGATCGAGCCTCGCTACGGCTTCTGGACGCTGCCGGCCGGCTTCATGGAAAATGGCGAGACCACCGCTGAGGGAGCCGAGCGCGAAACCGTCGAAGAGGCCGGCGCGCGCATTGAATTGGGCGATTTGTTCTCGATGCTCGACGTGCCGCAGGTCAAGCAGGTGCACCTGTTCTTCAGGGCACAGATGCTGGGTCCGGAGCTCGATCCAGGCCCGGAAAGCCTGGAGGCCCGACTGTTCGACGAAGACGAGATTCCGTGGCAGCAGATCGCTTTTCGAACGGTCGAGCAGACCCTGCAGTGGTTCTTCGAGGACCGCCGGCGGGGAATCTATGCAACCCATACCGGAGCGATCCGCTACGCGGCGCGTTCCCAGGAATAGCGTCATCCGACGCGCCGCCTGATCCGGGAAAACACAAACATGCATCGACGGGGATTCATGATTGGATGCGCCGCCGCCGGGGCGGCGTTCGATGCGGGTGCCCTGGCGCAGACGATCGGCCGGGCGGCCGATTCCGACCTCACGGGAACGCCCCGCTCATGGCCACGAGCATTGCTTGTCGACGCCGACGGCCATGCGGTCGCGGCCGGCGACGTGGCCGCGCGGCACACGCTCTTGTTTCACTATCCGTTCGCCGGCACGCCCGCCTTCCTGCGCAACCTGGGCCGCCCGACAAGGCGATCGGTATCGCTCCCCACCGAAGACCACGGCGCCTGCACCTGGCACGGCGGCGTCGGACCCGAGCGTTCGATCGTGGCCTTCCCGGCGATTTGCGCGCCGGTCGAACAGTATTCCCGGCAACTGATGCGTTGCGGTTGAACATGAGCACCCATTGCGACAGGGAGACAATCGGGTGACCCTGCAGCCGCGCGCGCCGCTCCCGTGGGTCGCGGCCGACCGCCTGCTGCCTGATCCCCGGCAGGCATGGCGCGAACCGAACGGGCTGCTCGCGGCGGGCGCCGATTTGTCGCCGCAGCGACTGCTCGAATCGTATCGGCACGGAATTTTTCCGTGGTACAGCGAAGGCCAGCCGGTGTTGTGGTGGTCGCCCGATCCCCGGATGGTCTTGTATCTGGATGAGTTTCGCTGGCATCGCTCGCTCGTGAAGAAGATCCGGCATCATCGTCGCGCCCAAGGCGACGACAGCGGCTGGCACGTGACTCTGAATCGGGCGTTCGAGGCGGTCATGCAGGCGTGTGCCGCACCGCGCGGCGGCGAAGTCGGCACCTGGATCACGGACGAAATGCGCCGCGCCTACACCGGTCTGCACCGGCTCGGCCACGCGCAGTCGGTTGAAATCTGGCACGGCGACAGCCTGATCGGTGGCCTGTATGGCGTCTCGGTCGGGCGGATGTTCTTCGGTGAATCGATGTTCTCGCATGTCGCAGACGCGTCGAAAATTGCGCTGGCCGCCCTCGCGGCGATGCTGCGCCAGCACGGTTTTCACATGCTAGACTGTCAACAGAACACCCACCATTTGGCGTCTCTGGGCGCGCGCGAGATCAAGCGTGCCGACTTTCTCGACGAAATCGCCGAGCTCACGCGACTTTCGGCACCGGATTGGCGGGCGATTTCCATCGAGTTCCCCGATCCATGACGCACTTGAAGGAACTCCCCTTCGCGGCGCTGCAGTTCTACGCCACCGCGTCGTATCCTTGCAGCTACCTGCCTAGCCTGCAGGCACGCTCCCAGGTCGCCACGCCCAATCACCTGATCAACGCCGACGTCTACGGCGAGTTGGTCAAGGCCGGTTTTCGCCGCAGCGGGGTGTTCACCTATCGCCCGCACTGCGACACCTGCAGGGCCTGCGTGCCGGTCCGCATACCGGTGAATGTCTTTGCTCCCTCGCGCAGCCAGCGTCGGGCCTGGAAGCGCCACCAGACGCTGCGACCTCTGGTGGCCCGACTCAGCTTTTCGCCGGAACACTACGCGCTGTACCTTCGCTACCAGTCGAGCCGGCATGCGGGTGGCGGCATGGACCAGGACAGCCGCGAGCAGTATTCCCAGTTCCTGCTGCAAAGCAAGGTGAACACCCGGCTGGTCGAATTTCGCGATCCCGACGGCGTGCTGCGCGTCGTCTCGATTATCGACATCCTGAATGATGGACTGTCGTCGGTGTACACCTTCTACGATGCGCAGGCGCTGAACGCCAGCTATGGTACCTGGAACATCCTTTGGCAGATCGAACAGTGCCGCGCGCTGGGCTTGCCACATCTGTACCTGGGCTACTGGATCGCGCAAAGCCACAAGATGGCCTACAAGGCGAGCTTTCGCCCGCTCGAGCGTCTTGCGGACAACCGCTGGGAGCCATTCCCCGATCCTGAATGAAGGCTTGTCCGTGAATCCCCGTCCGTGAATCCCTACCCGCTGGCGCGGCCGTTCCTGTTTGCACTGGATCCGGAGCGCGCCCACGACCTGGCGCTTCGCTCGCTCGATGGGGCGGCAGGCTGTGGCTTGGTGCGTGCCTTCGCAGGATTGCCGGTCGACGATCCGGTCGAGGTGATGGGCCTTCGCTTTGCCAACCGGATCGGCCTGGCCGCGGGACTCGACAAGAACGGTCGGCATATCGACGCGTTCGCCGACATGGGCTTCGGTTTCATCGAAGTCGGCACGGTGACTCCCAGGCCGCAACCCGGCAATCCGAGACCGCGCATGTTCCGGCTGCCGGCACGCCGCGCGCTGATCAACCGGCTCGGCTTCAACAACGACGGAGTCGACGTCTTCGTTCGCAACGTCCTGAGCGCGCAATGGCGCGGCGTGCTCGGGCTGAACATCGGCAAGAACGCGGCAACACCGATGCACGACGCGGCGTCCGACTATCTGCTGTGCCTGGAGCGCGTGTACCCCCATGCCAGCTATGTCACCGTGAACATTTCCTCGCCGAACACAAGCAACCTGCGCACGCTGCAGGGCAGCGATGCGCTGCATGCACTGCTCGGCGCCCTCGTCGAAAAAGGCGAGGCTCTGGCTGCGCAACACGGGCGACGGGTGCCTCTGGCCCTGAAGATCGCGCCTGATCTCGATGGCTCGCAGATCGACGAGATCGCTGCGCTACTCGAGCGCCACGGCATCGACGCGGTCATCGCGACGAACACCACGGTTTCGCGAGAGGCCGTAGCGGGCCTTCGGCATGCCGACGAACCGGGAGGCTTGTCGGGAGCGCCAGTGTTCGAGGCATCGAACCGGGTGATCCGGCAACTCCGTGCGCGGCTGCCGCAACCCTATCCGATCATCGGCGTCGGCGGCGTGATGAGCGCGGCCAGCGCCCGCGCCAAGCTGCAAGCCGGGGCGACGCTCGTGCAGATGTATACCGGCCTGATCTACGAAGGACCGTCGATCGTGGGCGCGTGCGCCCGGGCACTTTGCGAGGAGGCGCGCAGCGCTCGCGACTGATTCCGGCTCCCGATTGATTCATTCCAGCACGCGACTGATTCAACCCGCCTTCATCAGGCTCGCTGCGCGAGCCACCCTGGAGTAAGCCCGGATTGCCTCGCGACGTGCAACCAGTTGCAGCGGGCCGACCATTCCTCGGTCTTGCAGCAACCGCTCGAGCGCGTCGAGCCAATGCAACCAATAGGTGTCGCCGAGATCCGGATCGCCGTCGGCTTGCGCCTTGCGGATCGCCGATGACAGGTAGCCGACCCATTCGGGCCAGTCGAAGTGGCCGGCTTCATGCAGCGCGAGCGTGATCGCGAAGAGCTGCGCCTGCCACGGCTCGGCGAATGCGGCGCCGGTGCTTTCGGGCAATCCGCAGGCGGCCACCGCGTCGGCCATCGAGCGCACCTTCACGGCGCCTCCAGGTAAGGCTCCCAGCAATCGGCATGAAGCACTCCGGCGGTGGTATCCGGGCCCCAGATGTCGTGCGCATCGAAGCTTACCGTGTAGAGCCACTGCGGATCCTCACCCAGCCCTTGCCCGCTGATGTCCGGAAAAACATGGGCGCCGTGCACGCTCACCACCCGGCCGTTGCGGCCGCGCAGATAACGGGGCAAGCGGGTGTGGGTGATCGGGTTCATCACGTGGGTCCGCACCGTATCGCCGACCGCGAAACGTGCCGGCTCAAGAGGCGTGCGATCGCTGGGAGCGCCACGCTCGATGATCGCCATGATCTGGTCGGCTGCAACCGTGCGCGGCAACGCAACCGACGGTTGCTGCGCCTGTCCGCTGAGCAACTCGTCAGCGCTGACGATGCCCCGCTCGATCATCATTTTCTCGAGTGCGGCAATCCAGATTTCGTAGTAGCTGCTGCTCAGGTATTGCATCGGCGGCAAGGATTCCCGCGCGGCGCGTTGCTGATCGATCGTCCAGGCGCCTGCGGTTCCCATCAGGACCGTGATCGCCATTGCCCGGCGCTCCCATTCTTCGTGGAAGACCGGCTCGCCGGCCTGCGGCGACACCGGCCCGAAGCCGTGCTGCCCGCCCATGTCCTGTGCGCCGTTCATGGCTGCCTCGCAACGGTTGTGCCGATCATCGCGTCGCGGCTCACCAGTTCCATGAGCGCTTCCGGCGACCAGCCGTCGGTGCCCTGGGGGCGCATCGGCAGCACCAGGTAGCGGACCTCGGCGGTGGAATCCCAGACACTGATCTCGACTTCTTCGGGGAGGGTGAGCCCGAACTCTGCGAGCACGCCCCGTGGGTCGTTTACCGCGCGCGAGCGATAGGGCGCCGACTTATACCAGACCGGCGGCAAGCCGAGCACCGGCCACGGGTAGCAGGAACACAGGGTGCAGACGACCAGGTGATGCACCTGGGGGGTGTTGCGCACCACCACCATGTGCTCGCCCTGTCTTCCCGAGTAGCCCATGGAGCCGATGGCGGCGGTTGCATCCTGATCGAGCCAGCGATCGAATTCCGGATCGGTCCAGGCGCGCGCGACGACGCGAGCGCCATTGCGCGGGCCGATCCGGTTCTCGTAGGCATCGATCAACACATCGAGCGCAGCCGGATCGAGATGGCCTTTTGCGATCAGCAGCGATTCGATCGCCTGGACGCGCAGAGCCATCGGTGTCGGGGCGGCGCCATGAGGCGGCGCTGTTTGCTTCGTGCTGTCGGACACCGCGCAAACTCCTTCTCATGCTCAGGATGTACACCAGGCAGCCGCACCGGACGTTGTGCTGGCGTTACAGCCATTTCCCACTTCGTGGTATACCATTTCGCTCTACGCTTTCGCACAACGCGGCGATTCGACGATCATGCCTCGAACCAGAACCACAAGCAACGACGCGGGCAAGACTGCGATCCAGGTCATCGAACGACTGGTGTTGCTGCTCGATGCGCTGGCCGCGCAATCCGATCCCGTCAGCCTGAAGAATCTTTCGGGCCGCACCGGGCTGCACCCGTCGACGGCCCATCGGATCCTCAATGATCTGGTCACTGCCCGCCTCGTCGACCGCTCGGAACCGGGCGCCTACCAACTCGGCATCCGGCTGCTCGAGTTGGGCAACCTGGTCAAATCGCGCCTCAATGTGCGCGATGCCGCGCAGGGGCCGATGCGGGACCTGCACCGCATCACCGGGCAGGCGATCAACCTGTCGATCCGGCTTGGCGATGAGATCGTGTATGTCGAGCGCGCGGTCTCGGAACGTTCCGGAATGCAGGTGGTGCGAGCGGTCGGCGGGCGCGCACCGCTGCACCTGACCTCGGTCGGCAAGCTGTTCCTCGCCTATGACGACGCGAAGGTGGTGCGCGCCTACGCCACTCGAACCGGGCTGGCCGGGCACACCCGCAACAGCATCACCGACGCGCCGCGCCTCGAGCGCGAACTGTCGCTGGTGCGGGCGCGCGGCTATGCACGCGACAACGAGGAACTCGAGCTTGGCGTGCGGTGCATCGCGGCCGGCGTGCGCGACGATTCCGGCAAGTTGATCGCCGGCCTGTCGATCTCGGCGCCCGCCGACTTTATCCAGGACGACTGGATCGACGAGGTGTGCCGCACCGCCACACAGATCTCGGCAGCGCTCGGCTACGAGCCGCGCGACGGCTGAGCCAGGGCGCGAAGCCCGCCATCGAAGCGCGGCGGCGCCGCTTCGAGCCACTGCCTGAGGCGCTGCGCATCGCCCGCGCGCGCCGCGGAACCGTTGGCATCGAGCAGCACCAGCACTATCGGGCGACCGTCGATGGCGGCCTGCATCACCATGCAGTTGCCGGCCTCCGAGATGTAGCCGGTTTTCTGCAGGCCGATCTCCCAGTCGGCGTGTTCGATCAGGCGATTGGTGTTGCGAAAGCTCACCGGCCGCGCGCCGGCGTCCACGGTGAGGGACGAGGCGGTGGAGTACGCGCGAATCAGCGGATAAGCCACGGCAGCCTTCACCATTTTGGACAGGTCGATCGCGTTCGATACGTTGCTGCTCGACAGGCCCGTAGGCTCGATGAAGTGGGTGCTCTGCATTCCCAATGCGCGCGCCTTCAGGTTCATCCGCGCGACGAAAGCGCCGAGTCCGCCGGGGTAGTGGCGGCCGAGCGCGTTCGCGGCGCGGTTTTCCGAGGACATCAGCGCGAGGTGCAACATTTCACCCCGCGTCAATTCGGTGCCAGGACGCAAGCGCGAACGGCTGAAGCGCTCGGTGTCGATGTCTGCCTCGGAAATTTCGAGCACCTGATCCAGCGGCTGCCGGGCATCGAGCACCACCATCGCGGTCATGAGCTTGCTGATCGAGGCGATCGGCAGGACCGCCCGAGCGTTCTTCTGGAACAGGATCTCGCCGGTCGCGGCATCCAGCGCCAGCGCAACCGATGAATGCAGGGCGAGCGGATCATAGACATCATGCAGGCCGATCGCCTGGCCCATCGTCGGCCGCGCCGGCAGAACCTGGGCGAGGGATACGGCCTTCACACCGGCGCCCAGGCGCAGCGTATCTTTTCGGGCGCCCAGCGCGCGCGCGAGTTGATGCCCGGTAGTCACGGTGACGCTGCCCCGGGCCGGCTTGCGTGGATCCGCGCTGCGTGCCGCGGTTTTCGACGACACGGCCTTCTTCGCGACGCCCTTGGCGAGAAGCGGCTTGCCCGAGGCGGCCTTCCTCGCCGCGGCAGGCGTGGCGACGGCAGCGGCCTTGCGCGATGCAGTCCTGCCCGCGGCGGCGCCGGCAGGGGATGCCGGCGTGGAGAGGCGCGTCTTGCTGCGCGCCTGGGCGGGCTGGGCGGGCTGGGCGGCCTGAGCATCTCCGGGCGAGACCGCCAAGGCGAAGGTGAACGTTGCCAGCCCGGCCGCGACCAGGAAAGCCCACCGGAGGGGGCTGGAAAGGCGTGCCTGCGGGTGCGGGCGGCAAAATGCTGCACCAAGCGTGTGTCCAGTCCTCATCCCCCGCTCCCCTTCGCCCAAAGCTCGCGATCGACGCCGCTGCCGCCGCTCCGTTCGCGAGTCTATCGAAAAATTCCTCGCAAACAGAGCGGGTTACACAATTTATTTGAGGCGGAATCGAGGATGTTCAGGAGAGGGGCCACTTTGAGCAGGCGAGCGGGCATGACCTGCGCCGGCCGTCGCGGCGCGCGCCTTCTCCCTCGTTGTCGCGCCGCGCGCCTGCACGCGGCGGTCTTCCTGGTCAGATCACCAGCAACCGGAGCGCGGCGCGAAGCGATGCCGGCAGCGGTACCGGCCGCGACCGATACGGTCCACGTAGACGTGCACGAAATGGCCATGGGCAGCAGCCTCACCTGAATCCTGCGCGAACACACCCACTTCATAGCGCACGCTGCTCGCGCCCAGGCGCGCCACCCGCAGGCCTCCCACCAACGCCTGCGGAAAAGCCAAGGGTGCAAAATAGCGGCAACCGCTCTCCACGACAAGGCCAATCACGGCCCCGCCATGGATGTCGAGTACTCCGCGCTCGATCAGGTAGCAGTTCACGACGGTATCGAAGTACCCGTAGTAGACGATGTTATTGACGTGACCGTAGATGTCGTTGTCCATCCAGCGGGTAGTGATCGACGTGAAGTGGCCAAACGCGGCGCGTGTCGGAGGAAGCGCACGCCTGCCGACAGGATTTGCCGCGCTCCGACGGGATCGGCCCACCCTTGGACAGGATCGGCGCGCGTGCTCGTCGCGCCGTTGCTGGCGGCGTCGTCGGACCCGGACCCATTTCTCATCGAATTGCTCCCCCTGGTTGCTGCAGCGAAGGCTTATTGTTGCGCCGCACAAAAACAGCTTGACAGACGTACCGAGTGCGCTACAATGGCACATGTTGCAACGCAGCATCTGCGTAAGCGCCAAATCCCCTCTTCTTTACTGGAGTTAAACATGACCAATACCCCCGAGCAATTCGTGCAAATCCACAAGTCAGCCATCGATTCGCTGCACGCCGCCGCGCTTGTATCGATGGAAGGTTTCGAGCGTCTGTCCGAGTTGAACATCCAGGCCGCTCGCGCGTCGATCGACGAGTCGACCGAAGCCATGAAGAACCTGCTCGAAGTGCGCGGTACTCAAGGCTTTGCTGAACTGACCACCAACGGCGCGCCGCCGGCTGCGGAGAAATTCGCCGCCTATTCCAAGCACGTCCACGAAATCGTCAGCTCGACCAATGCCCAGATCGCCAAACTGATCGAAAAGCAGTTCGCCGATAGCAATCGCCAAGTTTACGCTGCCATCGATGCCATGGCGCAAAACGCGCCGGCCGGCACCGAAGGCGTGGTGACCCTCGTCAAGCAAGTCGTGTCGAGCGCCAATAACGCGTTCGACCAGGCCGCCAAGGCAGGCAAGCAGGTCGCTGAAATGACCCAGACGAACATGAACGCCGCCAAGAACGCGCAAGTTCGCGCTACCGATAGCGCCGTCGACGCTGTGGTTGCCGAGAGCAACAACAGCAAGAAAGTCGCCTAAGGCTGAAACCTCTTCGAGGTTGTCGTTACGGCATCGCCCTCTCCTCCTCCTCGGGTGATGCCGATAGCCCGGTCGCAAGACCGGGCTTTTTTTTGTTTCCGCAACGCGGAGCAGGACCCCTTGAGGGCTGTCTCTGGCAGCCCGCAAAACCGCGACCGCGCCGATCAGGCAGCCTTGCGCAAGGGCCGCGCGCTGTCGAAGTCCTTCTGGAGCACATTGCGGCGGGCCATCGCGGCCATCAGGTGGCGCTCACGGACGTGGCCGAAGCCGCGGATCTCTTCGGGAATCGCCGCGATCCGGACGGCAGTCGCAAGATTGTCGGACTCGAGTTTGCCCAGCAGGCCTTCGATCGTGTGCTGGTAGTCGTCGATCAGCGCCCGTTCGCTGCGCCGCTCCGCGGTATAGCCGAACACATCGAACGCGGTGCCGCGCACCCCGCGCAGCTTCGCGAGCACGCCGAACGCCTTGAAGATCCAGGGGCCGTATTCGTGCTTGACCAGTTCGCCCTTCGCGTTGCGCTTGGCGAGCAGCGGCGGAGCCAGGTGAAAGCCCAGGGCGAAGTCGCCCTCGAACTGCTGGTTCAGCTTCTCGAGAAACGCGCCATCCGTGTAGAGCCGCGCCACCTCGTACTCGTCCTTGTAGGCCATGAGCTTGGCAAAGCAGCGCGCGACCGCCTCAGCCAGCTTCGATGAGGACTCGCCAGCAACGCGGCGCTCGGCCGCGGCGACCTGCGCCACGAAGTCGGTGTAGCGCTTCGCATAGCGGGCATTCTGATAGGCGGTGAGAAACTCGCTGCGCCGCGCCACGATCTCGTCGAGCGACACCGAGGGCTGCCGGCGAACGATCTTGATCGCCGTGACCGGTGTGGCTGCTTTCTCGACGCGCTCGCGATCGACCGCCGCTACCCGCCCCCAGGCAAACGCAGCCCGGTTCGGCTCGATGGCGACCTCGTTCAATTCGATGGCGCGGTCAATTGCCGCTGCAGACACCGGAATCAAACCGCGCTGCCAGGCAAAGCCCAGCATGAACAGGTTGGTGGCGATCGCGTCGCCGAGAAGCGCCGTGGCGAGCCGGCCACCATCGATGAACGATGTCGTCTGCGCACCGCCGGCTGCCCCGGCGATCGCTGATTCCATCTCCCCGAGCGGGAATTTCCAGTCGGCGTTGCGCGTGAAATCGGCAGTCGGCGTCGAGGCCACGTTGGCCACGACGCGCGTACGGCCGGGCGCCATGCGAGCCAGCGCCTCGCGCCCGGCCGTCACCACCACGTCGCAGCCGAGCACCGCGTCGGCGGCGGCGGTTCCGATGCGCGGGGCAAACAGCGGCTCCCCGGCGTTGGCAAAGCGGATGAAGCTCATCACCGCGCCGTTTTTCTGCGCGAGGCCAGTCATGTCGAGCACGGTCACGCCCTTTCCTTCAAGGTGCGCCGCCATGCCGAGCAAATGGCCGATGGTGATCACCCCCGTGCCGCCGATGCCGGTGACCAACAGCGAATAGGAACCGTCGATCGCCGGAAGCTCGACATCCGGAACGCCTTGCGCAATCGACGCGGCAATCGCCGTCTTTGCACGAGCGGGTGTTGCGGCCGAAGTGCCGGCGGCATCCGCAAGCGGCAACGCCGACGCGCCGGCAGCACTCGCCCCGGCGGCCGTGCCCGCGACCTTCGCCGGCGCGGCGCGGCCGCTGCGGACCTTGCCCCGGTGCACGGTGACGAAGCTCGGGCAAAAGCCGTCCACACAGGAGTAGTCCTTGTTGCACGAGGACTGGTTGATTTTCCGCTTGCGCCCGAACTCGGTTTCTACCGGTTCGACCGACACGCAGTTCGACTTCACGCCGCAGTCGCCGCAACCTTCGCAGACGGCTTCGTTGATGAAGACGCGCTTCTGCGGATCGGGAAAGGCTCCGCGCTTGCGACGGCGGCGCTTCTCGGCCGCGCAGGTCTGGTCGTAGATCAGCACCGATACTCCAGGGTACTCGCGCAATTCGCGCTGCACCTCATCGAGTTTGCTGCGGTGGTACACCCGGATCGAGGAGTCGAAATAACCGCCCGGATACTTGTCGGGTTCGTCGGTGACGACGACGATCTTCCGGACCCCTTCGGCAGCGACCTGGCGTGCGATCAGCCCGGGCGTGAGGGGGCCGTCGTGCGGCTGGCCCCCGGTCATCGCGACGGCCTCGTTGAACAGGATCTTGTAGGTAATTTGCGTTTTGGTCGCCACGGCGTGGCGAATCGCCATCGAACCCGAATGGAAATAGGTGCCGTCACCCAGGTTCTGGAACACATGCTTCGTTTCAGTGAACGGCGCCTGCCCGACCCAGGTCGCGCCTTCGCCGCCCATGTGCGTGAAGGTCGCCGTTTCACGATCCATCCACATCGCCATGTAGTGGCAACCGATGCCGGCCATCGCCCGCGAGCCCTCGGGCACGCGCGTCGAGGTGTTGTGCGGGCAGCCCGAACAAAAGTATGGAATCCGTTCGATCGCGGGCGCCCGTGCAACATCGGACCGCTCCTTGGCGTCGAGCAAAGCGAGCCGGGCGTCGCAACGCGCCAGCACGGCAGCGTCCATCCCGGACTGCGCAAACCGTTGCAGACGCGCAGCGATAACCCGCGCACAGGCGCCCGGCGAGAACTCGCCCCACTCGGGCAGCAGCGCTGCGCCGGCACCGTCGGTCTTGCCGGTGACGAGCGGGCGCTGCGCAAGCGCATACAGGGTTTCCTTCGTCTGCGCTTCGATCAGCGCGCGCTTTTCCTCGATGACGAGCACCTCGTCGCACCCGGAGCAGAACTCACGGACACCCTCGGGCTCGAGCGGCCAGGGCATCGCGACCTTATAGACGCGAATACCCACTTTCTTTGCCGTTGCATCGTCGATTCCGAGATCGGCCAGCGCCTGCATCACATCGAGCCAGGTCTTTCCGGTACTGATGATCCCCAGCCGCGCCGGTTCGCCGTCGGCGCGACCGAGCACGTTGCGGTCAAGCCGGTTCGCGCGCGCCCAGGCGATCGAGGCCGGAATCTTCCAGCGCGTGAGCCGCTCTTCGAGCTTGGGAAACGGCTCTTCGGGCCAGCGCAGGTTCAGCCCGCCCTCAGGCATCGGCACGCCCTCGGGAGTGATCATCGACAAGCGGTCCGCCGCGACGTCGACGATGCCGGCGGTCTCTATCGTGTCCGTGACCGCCTTCATCGCGACCCACAGGCCGCTGAAGCGCGACATCGCGATGCCCTGCAGCCCGTAGTCGATATAGTCCTGGACGGTGGCCGGCGCGAGAATCGGTATTGACACCGCCTGGAAAATGAAGTCCGTCTGCGCCGCGACCGTGGACGATTTCGCGCCGTGATCGTCGCCGGCAACCGCCAGCACTCCACCGTACTGTGCGGAGCCTGCCTGGTTCGCGTGCCGAAGCACGTCGCCGGCGCGGTCGACTCCCGGCCCCTTGCCGTACCAGATCGAAAACACGCCGTCGTATTTGCCGCCCGGAAACTCATTGAGCTGCTGGGTGCCCCAGATCGCCGTGGCGGCGAGGTCTTCGTTCACGCCCGGAACGAACTTCACATGATGGGCTTCGAGATGCTTGCGCGCCTTCACGAGCGCGAGATCGTAGGAGCCGATCGGCGAGCCTCGATAGCCGGAGATGTAGCCGGCCGTGTTCAGGCCCGCGGCAAGATCGCGCCGGCGCTGCATGAGCGGCAGGCGCACCAGCGCCTGCGTGCCGGTGAGGTAGACCGCGCCTTCATGCGCCTCGTACTTGTCTTCGAGCGTGGCCGCTCGCAGGTGCGGATCGAGAGGGGCGTTCATACGACTGTTTCCTTTGATGAGGTCACGGTTTCGACGTAGCCAAGCCTGTGCGATACGCGCAGCGCCGCGCTGCGAACCATGTCGATGTAGCCCGTTTCGCCGCCGGCGAAACGGTAGGAAGGGATCGACACGCTGATTGCCGCAATCGGCTTGCCTTCGTCGTTGCGAATCGGCGCTGCAACGCAACTGAGGCCCGGCACGATCTCCTCGCGGTCGTAAGCCACGCCGCGCACGCGTATTTCGGCCAGTTCGCGCTCGAGCGCGCCCAGGTCGGTAAGGGTCGCCGGGGTGAAGGGCTTGAGTTCGACCATAGCGAACACCGTTCGAACTTCATCCCAAGGTAGCAGCGCCAGCAGCAGCTTGCCGCAGGCCGAGCAGTGAGCCGGCAGCCGCAGCCCGACCCTCGACATCAGGATCTGGGTCGCGAGCGACGCCTGCACCTTTTCCACGATGACCGCCTGGTGCCGCTCAAGCACCATCAGGTGACTGGACTCGCCGTGGCGCTCGACGAGCTCCTGCATGACGCGCCGGCTTTCGCGTACCAGCGGCGTGGATTCGAGCAGCACCTGATTCAGTTCGAAGAGGCGCCACCCGAGCCGGAAGCGGCCGCGCGGCGTGCGCTCCACCAACCCCTGTCGGACCAGGCTTGCGAAAATCTCGCTAACCGTGGATTTCGGCCACGACAACTCGGCCGACAACTCGCTGACACCGAGTTCGGAGCGCTCAAACGAAAAGAGGGACAGGATCGTGCCGATTTTGTCGACGAGCTGGCGCATGCAGGCTTCGGGCTGGCAGAACGCCCGAAGTATGGACCGACTTCCGGCTCACGACAAGGCGCCCGTTCGACACTGCCGAACAGACGTTCATGTGATCAGCTCTCTCGGTCAGCTCTCTCGGTCGGTCTCGCACGCCGGTCCTTCAGCCGATCTCGGCGCCCAACGCCCGGGTGCCCGCCTCGAGTGCTGCGTAGGCCGGGCCCACCTGATGTTCCGGCCCCTTCACCCCGAGTTCGATGTGGGGGCGCTCGCCGTTCTCTCCGACCGAGGGCAAACTGAATACTTTCACTCCGGGGTAGTCGCGTTCGATCTGCTCGAGCAGAGGCGTGACCGCCGACTCGGGAAGCGCAAAGGCGAGGAACGAACGCTCGCCACGGTGCTGCCGGTGAAAGAGGTCGGCAAATCGATTGTCGAGCACCCATTCGATCATCGGCCAGGCCATCACCGGAAAACCGGGCACGAAGTAATGGTTGCGGATCTCGAAGCCCGGAATCAGGTTGAACGGATTCGGGATGATGCCGGCGCCGAGCGGAAATTCGCCCATCTTCAGGCGCTGCCGATTCTCGGGCACGCTCATGTCCGCAGTGCCCCGTCCCTGGGCCGCCATCGCTGCGGTTCGCTGCGCGATCAACCGGGCCGCCTCCGGGTGCAGTTCAAGCTCGAGTGCGAGCGCGATAGCCGCCGCCTGGCGAGTGTGATCATCGGGGGTGGCGCCGATGCCGCCGCAGGAGAACACCGCGTCGCCCGATGCGAAACTGCGGCGAAGCAACTCGACCAGGCGCTCGCGATCGTCGCCGACATACTGCGCCCAGGAAAGCTGCAAGCCACGCGCGCTCAGCAGTTCGACGACCTTGGGAAAGTGCTTGTCCTGGCGCTTCCCGGAGAGGATTTCGTCGCCGATGATGATCAGTCCGAAGTTCAAGCTTGTCCCCGCTGCTCGCGCAGCAGCGCCAGCGAATAATGGCCAAAGGCCAATGCCGACAACACCGGCGTGATCAGGAACAGCGGCGGCACGTAGTTCAGCGCGCTCACTGCCATCGCCAGCAGAAAATAATCATGCTTGTAACGCGCGGCCGCAGCGTTGCGTTCGGACCCATCTGCGTACTCGACGAGGCTGTCCAGGCGCATTACCCGTGCCGTGAGCCAGCTCCACCAAAGCCAGGGCACCACGAAGGCAAGCGGCGGAATGAGCCACAGGGGCAGCGTAACGAGATAGCCGATCATGAACACGACGATTGCGACCAGCGCGTTCCACAAACCCGGCAACGGCGACGCCGTGCCGCCGCGAGTCACCCCGGGGTAGTTGCGCGCCCCCAGAAAACGCATGACTGCGGGCATTGCAAACACCGAAATCAGCACCACCGCCGTCACCCAGCTCATCGGCACGATGAGCAGCAGGGCGATCAGCGCGGGCAGCCAGTCGCGAATGCCGCCCAACCCGATCGACTGCGCCCAGCCGTACACGGTCCCCAGCACCCCCCCCTCGAACATGAATGCGGCCAGCCAGTTGGTGAGCGGCGCCCACACCAGGGCTGCCGCAACGATCCAGAAGATGATCGCGACGACGAACGGAACAATGAGGAGGGCAAGCATCCGGGGATGCAACTGACTGGCCGCGGCGCGCCCGAGCGCCGTGAGAACCCTGTGCACCGGCTTCAGGCCCGACCGGCCCAGCGCAACACGGCAAGCCATTGCTGCGACCAGAACCCACGCCCGTAATCGCGGCCCGCAAGCTGATCGCGAATGCCGGTGGGCAAAAAGCCGGGCCGGAAGTCAGCGGTTCCGCCAAGGATGTCCCAGAGCGGAAACAGCACCGCGAAATTGCAGCCGCGGCGCGGCCCTTCATGGCCCGCCCCGATCGCGTGGTGGCGTCGATGAAACGAGGGGCTGACCAGCAGCCGCTCACCGATCGCGCCGAAACGCCAGCGCAGGTTCGCGTGCTGCACGCTTTGCAGCACCCGCGACACCACGATCAACCCGAAGAACTGGGCAGGCGCCACGCCGATCGCGATCGCCAAGAGAGCGAGCAGCGCGTCGCGGATCAGGTCGTCGAACAGGTGGTTGCGGTCGTCGCTCCAGAACGTCATCTGTCTCTGGCTGTGATGCACCGCATGCAGGTTCCACCACCAACCCAGGCCGTGCTGCGCACGATGGATGGCATAGTCGGCAGCATCGAGCAGCACCAGGTACACGAGGAAAGCCGCCAGCGGCCGGCCATCGAGCCACGGGACCAGCGACTCGAGGTTGAGCCGCGAGAAACCGATCATGCGCAGCCAGCCTTCGAGCCAGTCGAAAAAGCGGGTAACCGTGAAAAATACCGCCAGGGGAACGATGCCGAACCGATGGAGCACCGTGTAGAGGATGTCGGTGCGCACCGCCGCCCGATCAGCCAGGGGCTCGGCCGGCCAGCGCCGCTGCAGCGCACCGAGAACGAGGGCGAGGAGCGCCACTTCGATCACGCCGATCAGGAACCACTCGGTCGCATCGAAGGCATCTTCCTGCCAGCGCATTTCGCCCGCTGCAAACAGCAGCGGCTGCACGATGCTCTCGAACAGCCACTGCTGTACCCCGGCAAACAGAACGCTGCCGCCGTCGAGAAAAGTGTCGATCATCGGTTGCTCCCCTGGCGCTCCGGAGTCCCGTCGCGACGCTCGGGGATCGTGGCAAAGCACAAGCCACGCGCCTGGAGGCCGGCGATCAGCGGATCGAGCATCGGCGCATACGGATCGTGGCGCGACCAGATGCCCAGATGCGCGAGCAGGATGTCTCCGTCGTGGATCGAGGCGAGCTGCTGCGCGAGCAGCCGGTCGTTCGGATAACGCTCGGAGGGCAGCTCGTCGCCCAGGAAGCCGGCCGGTGTCCAGGGCACGTGAGTCCAGCCGCACGCGTTCGCCATGCGACCGACTGTATCCGGAAACCGGCCGCCCGGCGCCCGCCACAGCCGATCGAGCCGGCGCCCGGTCAGCTCGCGAAAGCGCGCATCGACGCTGTCGATCGCGCTGCAGACCGCCGCCGCATCCCATAACTCCACGTGACCGGCCTGTGCGCCGAACTGCGGACGCACCCTTGCCTTCGCGCCGCTCATCCCAAGGAAGTAGACGTGATCCATCGTGTGCGAACCGAATGCGTGGCCTTCGGCCACGCGCGCGCGCCACCAGTCGCGCCAGCCGTCGTCCAGCGAATAGTCGCCACGCATCGTGCGCTCGTTGGCCAGAAAGAAGGTCGCATGCACGGCATGGCGCTTCAGGATGCCGGCGATCAGGTCGGCCTCACTCATGTTGCCGGTATCCAGCGTGAGGTAGACCGTCCCGCGGCAAACCGTGGCGCCGCGCACCGGGCTACTGCGAACCGAGCTATCGCGCACCGGCGTGCTGTGTGCCGGAGGATCACGCATCGGCGTGTCGCGTGCCGATCCATCACGCGCCGGGCGATCGCCGGCGGCCGTTGCCGCGCCGCACGCCATCGTCAGCGCAGCGAGCAGCGCTGCGGCGATGAGCCGGGCCGCGCTGTGAACTCCTGTCGGATTCATGCTTGCAATCAGAGCAGCGGCGCGCGCTCGTGGAAATAAATGCCATGCGGCGATCGGCCGACCCCGATCGTGCGCACAACCCGCCGCTGGGCCAGGTCGATGACCGCCACCTGGCGCGCCCAGCGGGTCGTCACCCACGCTTCGCGCCCGTCCGCGGTCACCTCCATGCAGTCCGGGCCACCGGGCACGGGGATCGAACCGACCACCGACAGTGTCGCCATGTCGAGAATGGACACGGAATTGTCGACCCGGTTCGACACCAGCAGATGGCGTCCGTCACCCAGTCCGCGGAAGTTGTGCGCGCCCTTTCCCGTCACGATCCGGCCGACCGTCTTGCGCGCGCGCCAGTCGATGACCTGCACAAAATTTTCGCCCATGACGCCGACCAGCAGATAGCGATCGTCGGGCGTGATCAGGATGCCGGCGGGCTGGCGACCGGTCGGCAGCTTCCAGGCGAGTTCCTGGCGCTCGATGTCGATTGCGGCGATTTCGTCGCTTTCCTGCAGCGTGACGAAGACGAAGCGGCTGTCGGCCGAAAACCACAAGTGGCTGGGTGCCTTGGCCAGCGCAATCCGGCGCACCAGGCGCAACTCGCCTTTTTCGTGCCGATACAGGTCGAGCCGGTCGAGGCGCAGCGCCGCCACGGCGAACCATTGGCCATCCGGCGAGAAGCCGATCTGATACGGGTCGTCGATACCGGTGACGCGCTTTTGCACGGCGCCGGTCAGCGGATCGAGATAGAGCAGTTCGTCGCTCAGCGCCAGGGCAACGATCAGCGAGCGCCCATCCGGTGTCGGATACAGGTGATGCGGCTCCTTGCCCACCGAAATCCGGTTCGTTTCAGTCATGGTGCGCCGGTCGATCTGCGAGACCGTTGCATCGCGCGAGTTCAAAACGAAGGCCGGCGATTGTGCTGAGGTCGGCGATTGCGCCGCCGCAAAGGCCGGCGACTGTGCTGAGGTCGACGATTGCGCCGCCGTGCCGGCCACCAGGAGCCAGGGCAGCAGCGCGATCGAAAAGATGCGCCCAAAACCGGAAAACGACATGTCGGCGACCATTCTGGACAAGAGAGGACGCGGGATTATGCGCCAGAAGCTTACACTCCGCGACTTATGTTCGCGGTGCTCGAAATCACGGACGGCAAGGCTAGAATCGCACCATGGATTTTCCCACGCCTGAACTCTCGGTGGTGATCCCGATCTATAACGAGGAGCCCGGTCTCGAGGCGCTCTTCGCGCGTCTTTATCCGGCGCTCGAAGCGCTCGGCCGCAGCGGGTGGTAATCCTCGATGGCAATTTCGGTCAGCACCGCGCCCTGCTGGCCGGCTTTGCAAGAGTGCGCGGCAAGCGGGTAATCACCCTCGATGCAGACCTGCAAAATCCGCCCGAAGACATCCACCTGCTCCTCGAGGCCATGGACGAGGGCCATGACTACGTCGGCTCGATTCGGCGCATGCGCCGCGACGTGCTGTGGCGCCGGGTCGCTTCGCGAGCGCTGAACCGGATTCGCGAGCGCACCTCGCGAATCCGCATGACCGATCAGGGATGCATGATGCGCGCCTACAGCCGGCGCATCGTCGACGCCGTGAATCAGTGCCGGGAAATGAACACCTACATCCCGGCGCTCGCCTACCTTTTCGCGCAGACACCGACCGAGATCGAGGTCGGCCACGAAGAACGCTTCGCCGGCGAGTCCAAGTACTCGCTCTACAGCCTGATCCGACTCAACTTCGACCTGATGACCGGCTTCTCGCTTGCCCCACTGCACGTGTTCTCGATGTTCGGCATGGCGATCGCCAGCCTCTCCGGCGTCCTCTTCGCACTGCTGGCGGTGAGGCGCATCGTCCTGGGCCCCGAAGAGGGGGGCATCTTCACGCTGTTCGCCTTGCTCTTCTTCCTGATCGGCATTGCGCTGTTCGGCATCGGATTGCTCGGCGAATACATCGGCCGTATCTACCAGGAGGTGCGCGAGCGCCCGCGCTACCTGGTCCGCGCGGTGCTCGAGCGACCGGCAACGCCGACTACCCCGATGTCGGCGAACGAGGCGCAGATCGGCGACTCCCTGCCCCCGGGCGAGGTGTCGCGAGGCGATGTCGATGGCGCACGCAATCGTGCGCTTCATCGATGACGCGTGCGGTTGTCTTCGCTTACCACCGGGTCGGCGTACGCTGCCTGAAGGTGCTGCTCGCGCACGACATCGATGTCTGCCTCGTCGTCACCCATCGCGACAACCCGGATGAAATCATCTGGTTCGACAGCGTCGCCGATACCGCCCGTGATTACGGCATCGAAACGATCTATCCGGAAGACCCGAACGCGCCTGCCATCCTTGCGCAGGTCGCCGCTTGCCGCCCCGAGTTCCTGTTTTCGTTCTACTTTCGACAGATGCTCGCTGCGGCGATGCTCGCGCTGCCTGCCCGCGGCGCTTTCAACATGCACGGCTCACTGCTGCCGCGCTACCGCGGGCGCGTGCCGGTGAACTGGGCGATCCTGCACGGCGAGCGCCAGACTGGCGCTACCTTGCATGCGATGACTGAAAAGCCCGACAACGGGGCGATCGTCGACCAGCAGGCCGTGCCGATCCTGCCCGACGATAGTGCCCTCGACGTGTTCGAGAAAGTGGTCGTCGCCGCTGAGATCACCCTCGATCGCTGCCTGCCGGGGCTCGTGGCGGGCACCGCGGCACTGCGCCCGCAGGATGCCGCGCAAAGCAGCTACTTCGGTGGCCGCCGTCCGCAGGACGGTCGCATCGACTGGCGCGCGAGCGCCGCGCAGATCCACAACCTGGTAAGGGCCGTCGCTCCGCCTTATCCGGGCGCGTTCACGCTGATCGGCGAACAAGCGCTGCGCATACTCCGGACGCTGCCGGTCACCACGCAGGAGCCGGCGCCGCAGCCGCAGCCGCAGCCGCAGCCACAGCCACAACCACAACCACAGCCACAACCACAACTAAAGCCGGGCATCGATGAGCGCCCGCCCGCATCCGGCGAAGACTGCACGCGACCCCTGGAAGGGCCTCGGCCACCCCTCGAAGCTCCGGCGCTCTTCGTGCAGCACGGAAACCTTTATGCTCGCTGCGGCGACGCTCGCCTGCTGCGTATTCTCGCCGCTGACTTCGACGGCACCGCGCTCGATGCGGCATCATTCGAAGAACGCTTCGGCGCGGAAATGTTCATGGCGCGATGATGCGTCGGCCCCGGGAAACCCACCATGAAGAAAAAAATCCTCATCCTCGGTGTCAATGGCTTCATTGGCCACCATTTGTCGAACCGCATCATGGCCGACTCCGAATGGGAGGTGTTCGGCATGGACATGGCCTGTGACCGGGTGGCTCATCTCCTCGATCATCCGCGCTTCAAGTTCTTCGAAGGCGATATCACGATCAACAAGGAATGGATCGAGTATCACATCCGCAAGTGCGATGTGATCCTGCCGCTGGTCGCCATTGCCACGCCCGCGACCTACGTGAAGGAACCGCTGCGGGTTTTCGAACTGGACTTCGAAGCGAACCTGCCGATCGTTCGGGCCTGCGTGAAGCACCACAAGCGCCTGTTGTTCCCGTCGACCTCCGAGGTCTACGGAATGTGCCCGGACGCCGAATTCGATCCCGAGAGCTCGTCTCTCGTGTACGGCCCGATCAACAAGCCGCGCTGGATCTACGCCTGCTCCAAGCAGTTGATGGACCGGATCATCCAAGCCTATGGCACCGGCGAAAACCTCGACTACACGCTGTTTCGACCGTTCAACTGGATTGGACCGGGCCTGGACTCCATCCACACCGCCAAAGAAGGCAGTTCGCGGGTGATCACCCAGTTCCTCGGTCACATCGTGCGCGGCGAGGCGATCCGGCTGGTCGACGGTGGCCATCAAAAGCGTGCCTTCACCTATGTGGATGATGGCATCGACGCGCTCATGCGCATCATCGAGAACCGCGATGAACGGGCCCGCGCCAGGATCTACAACATCGGCAATCCAGCCAACAACTTTTCGGTGCGCGAACTCGCAGCGATGATGCTCGAACTGGCCGCGCAATATCCAGAATACCGCGACCCGGCATCACACGTCCAATTGATCGAAACCCCGTCCGGCGCCTACTATGGCGAGGGCTATCAGGATGTGCAAAACCGCGTGCCAAAGATCGAGAACACGTGCGCCGACCTGGAATGGACCCCCCGCGTAGCGATGGACGAAGCCTTGCGCCGGATCTTCGATGCCTACCGGGGCGAAGTGGCGTCGGCCGGAGCCCTGCTCGATTGACCGCCGGCGCTGGCACAGGCTTCGTTTCGCGCGATATCCAGGCAGCCATGGCATGCGTCTGCTCGCCCTGAAGATCGATGTCGACACCTGGCGCGGAACGCGTGAAGGCGTGCCGCGCCTGGTCACCCTGCTTCAGCGGGCGCGCGCCGATGCCACCTTCCT
>CAJDTU010000026.1_pt1 | contig 36689 bp, 28 predicted proteins | sample 7389901 | NCBI WGS metagenome assembly CAJDTU01 (sample SAMEA7055649, study PRJEB34461) | soil metagenome | biome: terrestrial ecosystem; feature: Peninsula; material: soil | place: Antarctica | collected 2016
AGAAAGCTTTGCGCAGGACTGTAGCCCACGGTGTATTCGCCCCAGCCAAAGCCGGTGGCGATATGGGTCGCGCTGCCCAGTTGCCAGTCAAAAGTCGCCTGCGCGTTCGTCTGGCTCCAGGGGCGAGGGCCTTTCAGCCCAACCCACCAGGCCGGCTTGCCGTCCACCGTGAAGGTCGGGATCGCCCCGCTCGTGGGGATCGCGCCCGCGCCCGGTGTGGCGCTCTTCACCACGTAGTCGCTGTCCGGGTAGCCGTCGCTCGTGCGATACCCGAACGACATCGACACGCCGAGTCCGCCAGCGAAGCGTTTGCGCAGGATCGCATCGCCCGAGCGCAAGCCGTGGTCGCCGATGCCACCGCGAATCTGCGCGAGCGGGCGATCCGCGGACGCGGTAATGAAGTTGATCACCCCGCCCATTGCGTTGCCGCCCCAGAGCGCTGAATACGGGCCGCGCACGACCTCGATGCGCTCGATGTTCTCCATCGCGATGCCGGCAACGTCCACGCCGCCCGACAGTGCGTTGTTGATCGGCAGTCCGTCGATCATCACCAGCGTGCGCGGCGTGCGCGGAATGCCGCGCAGCGAGAGCACCGCCTGCCCGCTTCCGGGAAACGACGTGCCCAGGGCCGCTCCCCGGACGTAGAGCCCGGGCACATCGACAACCGCGTCTCCGAATCGGTACACGTTGCGCGCTTCGATCTCGGCGCTCGTCACGATGCTGGTGCTCGAGGGCAGCTCCAGCAGCCCCGTGGCACCGCGGGTTGCCGTCACGACTACCGGGGACAAGCCTTCCTCGGCACCGGAAGGCACGCTGGGAGATCCGGGCTGCGCCGCAGGGGCGGCGGGGCGCCCGATGACAGGCTCGTCTGCCTGGACCAGCGGCGGCGCGCAAAAGGCAGCGAGGACCAGCGCGGCAAGAGGCAGGGGCGTTTTCAAACGGATTCTCAATTCTGGCCTGCTCGGGTTCGATGGAGACGCGCCGCTCAGGCGGTGCCCGCGGCGGCCGCCAGCGTACCGCGGGCGCTGCTGTCGGGCGCGATCTTCGGCGCTCTCGTTGCGCTGCGTCAAGGAGGCCAGCACGCTTACGGGAAACAATCGAGCCATTTCCGAAGGTCCACATCTTGCATCGACACAGGAGAACAAACGTGCAGCAAGAGTTCAGACGGTTATCCCGCGCGGCGCTGTTGGCCGGCGCACTGGCCATGGCTCCCGCCGTCGCGCTTGCGCAGACGCAGGCGCAGGGAGACGCACAGAAGCAGGAGCACACGCAAGGAGACGCGCAGAAGGCCGGGCAGGAGCACTCCAAGACTTCCGGCGGGGTCGAGACGCACGGTGAATACGAGAAGAAGGAGCATCCGCAGGGGATGCCGACCGCCGGGGCGAAGACCGCGGAGGAGCCGCACCGCGACCTCCCCCAGTCGGAGATGGAGTACCAGGCGGGCGGGTCACCGTTGGCCAGCGTTCAGATGCACCAGGACGTCAACCCGAAAGCCCCGAAGATGACCGAGGCGGAGTTCGACAAGTCCAAGCAGATCTATTTCGAGCGCTGCGCCGGCTGTCACGGCGTGCTGCGCAAGGGCGCCACCGGCAAACCGCTGACCCCGGACATCACGCTGGAGCGCGGCACCGAGATCCTGAAAACCTTCATCACCTACGGTTCGCCGGCCGGGATGCCGAACTGGGGTACCTCGGGCGAGCTCACCGAGGCCGAGGTCGACATGATGGCGCGCTATATCCAGCAGTCGCCGCCCACTCCACCCGAGTTCGGGATGGAGGACATGAAGAAGACCTGGAAGGTCGCGATCGATCCGGACAAGCGCCCGAAGAAGAAGATGAACAATTGGGACATCTCCAACCTGTTCTCCGTGACTTTGCGCGATACCGGCGAGATCGCGCTGATCGACGGGGCTTCGAAGAAGATCATCAATATCGTCAAGACCGGTTACGCGGTTCATATCTCGCGCACCTCGGCTTCCGGGCGCTATCTCTACGTGATCGGGCGCGACGCCCGGATCAACCTGATCGACCTCTGGATGGAAACGCCCGATAACGTCGCCGAGGTCAAGATCGGTCTCGAGGCGCGCTCGGTCGACACCTCCAAGAACAAGAAGTTCGAAGACGTCTATGCGATCGCCGGCGCCTATTGGCCGCCGCAGTTCGTGATCATGAAGGGCGACACGCTCGAGCCGCTCAAGATCCAGAGCACGCGCGGCATGACGGTCGACACCCAGGAGTACCACCCCGAGCCCCGGGTGGCGGCAATCGTGGCGGTGCACGACAAGCCCGAGTTCATCGTCAACGTGAAGGAAACCGGCAAGGTCCTGGTGGTTGACTACAGTGATGTGAACAACCTTACGACGACCGAGATCGGCGCCGCGCGCTTCCTGCACGATGGCGGCTGGGATGCGAGCAAGCGCTACTTCCTGGTGGCAGCCAACCAGTCGAACAAGATTGCGGTGATCGACAGCAAGAAGACCAAGCTGGCTGCACTGGTCGACGTAGGCAAGATTCCGCACCCGGGGCGCGGCGCCAACTTCGTTCACCCGAAGTTCGGGCCAGTCTGGGCTACCGGGCACCTGGGTGAGGAATCGATTGCGCTGATCGGCACCGATCCCGAGAAGCACCCGAAGAACGCCTGGAAGGTGGTGCAGTCGCTGAACGGCCAGGGCGGGGGCAACCTCTTCATCAAGACGCATCCGAAGTCGCACAACCTGTGGGTCGACACCCCGTTGAACCCCGACCCGAAGCTCTCCCAATCGGTGGCGGTGTTCGATATCCGCCATCTGGACAAGCCGGCCGAGGTTTTGCCGATCGGCGACTGGTCCGAGGTCTCCGAGGGCGTCAAGCGGATCACGCAGCCCGAATACAACAAGGCGGGCGACGAGGTCTGGTTCTCGGTGTGGAGCGCAAAGAACCAGCAGTCCGCGATCGTGGTCGTCGACGACAAGACCCGCAAGCTCAAGGCGGTGATCAAGGACCCGCGCCTGATCACGCCGACCGGCAAGTTCAACGTCTACAACACGCAGCACGACGTGTACTGACGCTGGACCACAGTTTCGATTCGCTCGGTTCGCGAGCATCGGCGGCCCTCAGGGGCCGCTTTTTTTATGCCCGGAGAGAGCAGTTGCCCAGCGGAATGACTCGAGCCGGCCAGGCCTCGCCCAGGGCGAAATGAAAGGATCGCGGCACCGCGCGGGCATCAAGTACGAGCTGCTTTCCAACACTGCCTCTCGGAGTGGCCCAGGCATCTGCGGAAGCGCTTTGATCCGGACTCGGAAATATCGCCTATTGCGCCGGGCGCGCGATCGAGAGGGATCGCGACTACCACCACCCACCTACAACCGCAGCTGCGCCTCGCCGATTCCCTCGAAGCGCACGGTGACCGCGTCGCCCGGCTTTGCGGGCAACATGCCGACCCAGCTGCCGGTGGTGACCACGGTGCCGGACGGCACCGTGGCCCCTGTGCGCGTGGCGTGGCGCAACCATAGAGGCAGCAGCCATGCCGGGTCGCCCAGGCTGTAGGTGCCCCTGAACACCTTCGTTGGCTGCTGGCCGATCTGCACCTCGCACGGTTGCGCCGCCCAATCGTGCGGCGCATACGGAAGCCAATTTCCGAGAGCCAGCGCCCCGTGCGACTGCAGGTCGGCCAGCCGCAGCAGCGCCGAAGCCTGGGCGCCTTCGACCCAGCGGGAATCGACGATCTCGATCGATACGCACATCGCGTCCACCAGCTCGTCGACCTTCGCGGGATCGAGTTGCGCCACGGCTTGCGGCGCGATGTCGCGGCCCAGGCGCAGGGCGATCTCGGCCTCGATGAAGGGCGCGTGAAATGACCAGGCAGAAAAGCTGGCCGGACTGGTCATCACGCCCTCGGGTGGCAAGGGCGCATGGGTGAGTTCGATGTCTCGCGAGGGGCCGCCTGACTTCCAGTTGCGCGCCACGCCGCCCGGGCACCAGCCGAATGCGTTCGCGACCGATGCCTGGACGGCGTACGCCGCGTGGGCGTCAGCAAGCGCCGACTGCCAATCGGCCGCAAGAAGGGTCTCATGTTCGCGCCGGGCGGTGACGAGCGCCTCGGCAAGTGCCTGTGCTTGTTCGTTCAATTGCTTTCCTCGATGATCAAAGTAAATTCATGCCGAGCAGCGATTTGTAGTGCGCGACCCAGACAATGGACGCAAACACCGCGATTGCCAGCGCCCCGATGGCGGTTCGCACACGGCGCGTGCGCCCGTACCTGAGGGCGACCATGCCCAGCCCGACGTAGACAAAAAGCGCGACCGTCTTGTAGCCGAGCCACCCGGCATTCCAGGGGGCGACACCGAGTTGCACGGCTAGCGCAACTGCGCTGGCAAGCAGCACCGTGTCGACGATGTGCGGCACCACCTTCACGATGCGCAGGGCCCGCAAAGGTGATCCGCTGATCATCCAGGCATAGCGCAGGGTGAACCCGGCAATGCTGAGCGCGGCCGCTGTCACGTGAACGGTCTTCAGGATGAAGTAGTCGAACATCGCTGCGTGTCAGCCCCGTGCCGGGTCGGCAGCGTTGCGCTGCACCGCCTGCGCCAGGGCCGCGATCCGGCGATCGATCTGCACTGCCTGCGCCAGGGTCACGATCTCGCAATCGATCTGCGCCGCACTGCGTTCGAGGACCACGAAGTCGCCATCGGCGAGCGCGATCAACGGGTGGTGCCAGGTGTCGCGCCGCAAGGTGATCCCGCAACGGCCGTCGACCAGGAAAGCAGCGATGCTGCTCAGGTCCGGGGCATTCCGGCCCAGCGCAACGAGCACGGCGAAGGGCGTGCCGCCCAGCGGGATGAACGATTGGCTGCCCAGAAGATGGCGCTCGAGCATGGCGGCTGTAAAGGGCAGAGTGGCTGCCCGCGCCCGAAAAACGCTCAGCGACGGCCGCCCGCCTTGTTCGAGAAGGTCGGGATCAGCCATTTCCGCGCGCGCGCTGGTGCCGGCGTTGATGTCCCGGGTGGCGCGGCCGGCGGCGCTGATCACCTCGCCGTAAGGCGCAAAGCCATGGGGAGTGATCGGCCCGGCGTGCAGGAGTATCGGCGGCATCAGCAGTTCATCAGAAATTGATTCCCAGCCATTCCCGCACCTGTGCGTGTAGATCGCCCTGGAAGACTTCGGGCGCGCCCTCGGCCGTGATCTCGCCAAGGCTCAACACGTAGATGTGGTCCGACATCGCAACGACACGGCGCACGTTGTGATCGACCAGCAGGATGCCCATGCCCGACTCCGCGAAGGTCTTGATCCACTGGAAGACGTCTGCCGCCACCCTGGGTGCGAGTCCGATGCTCGGTTCGTCGATCAGGCATACGCGCGGCTGCACCATATAGGCCTTGGCGAATTCGAGCGACTTTTGCTGGCCGCCCGACAGATCGCCCGCCTGCGCGGAGAGCTTCTCCCGGATCACCGGGAAACGAGCGAGCGTGTGTTCGAAGCGTTGCTCCAGAACTTCGCCGAAGCGCTTGTGCCGTCCTTCGAGCGGCAGGCGCAGGTTCTCCTGCACGGTGAGATACGGAAAGAGGCTCGACTCCTGCGGGATATACCACAGGCCATCATCGACCAGGGTGTGCGAAGCCTTCCCGGAGATGTCGCGGCCGTCCAGACGCACCTTGCCGCTCTTGGGCGGCAAAAATCCGTAGATCGTCTTGATCAGAGTCGATTTTCCGGCGCCATTCAGCCCGATCAGGCCGCTGATCGCGCCGGCACGGACACTGAGCGAGACATTGCGGATCACATCGATGTCGCCCATGTAGCCCGCGGTCACGCCATCCATCTGCAATATGGCGTCAGGCATGCTCGTCACTCTCGCTCGCTTCTTCGCCAAGGTAGGCTTCGATGACCGCAGCCGATTTCAGTACCTCGGAGGTGGGCCCGTCGGCCAGTATCTTTCCGATATTCATGCACACCGCGCGCTCGCAAAGATCGATGATCACCGGCATATCGTGGCTCACCAGCACGAAGGTTTGCCCGGCCTTGCTGCGCCGCCGGATGAATTGCGACATCGTTTCCTTCATCACCGGGTGAACTGCAGCGAAGGGTTCATCGAGCAGGGCGATCCGCGGAGGCACCATGAAGCATGTCCCGAACTCGAGAAGCTTGCGCTGGCCACCCGACAACTGCCCGGCGTCCAGGAACATGATCGGGGTCAGTTTCAGTTCTTCGAGCAGTTCATCGGCGCGCGCCCCGGCGGCTGCTTCGCTCAGCCCCATCGCCAGGCCGCAAACGATCAGGTTATCGAATGCGCTGGTCCGGTTGAAAACGCGCGTCATCTGGAACATGCGCATGATGCCGAGTCGGGTCAACGCGGTCGGACCGAGGCCGAGCACGCTCTTGCCGTCGAGCAGCACCCTGCCACCGTCGGCCGCCAGATGTCCCGACAGCAGGTTCAGGAGGGTGGTCTTGCCGGATCCGTTGGGCCCGATCAGGCCCAGCAGCTCTCCCTCGTGCACGTCCGTGCTGACGGCATCGACTGCACGCAAGCCGCCAAAGCGCTTCTCGATGTCGCGGATCTGCATGAGCGCCGTCATGCCTGCCTCGGCGCCGCAACGGCGCGACCGGCCGTGGCCCGGTGCAGCAAGCCCCACAGGCCTTCGCGGAAAAACCGCGCGAAGATGATCACCAGGAACGCGAACACGATCATCTGGATGCCGCCGACGTCGCGCAGCAACTCCGAAGCAACATAAACGAGCAGGGCGCCGATCAGCGGGCCCACCAGCGTTCCCATGCCGCCGATGACGACCATCGCCAGCACGATGCCGGTCTGTGCGATCAGCCCGAGTTCGGGACTCACCAGCCGCGCGAAGGTGCCGTACAGGCCGCCGGCAAAGCCGCAGATGGCGCAGCTCACGAAAAAGGCCAGGGTCTTGTAGCGGACGACGTCGATCCCGCGGGAGGCCGCGCCGATTTCGTCGTCGCGAATGGCCTGCAGGAAGCGCCCCACGCGCGAGCGCAGCAACCAGTAGATCAGCGCCACCACCGCGATCAGGGCGACCAGGAAAATGTAGTAATAGGCCAGGCGGTCATCGGTGAGGCTCGGCACGTGCAGGCCCTGGTCGCCGCGGGTGAAGTCGATCGAGTTGTACACCACCAGGCGCATGATTTCGGCAAACGCCAGGGTGGTCAACGCCAGGTAAGGTCCCGAGAGCCTGAGCACGATGCGCCCGAGCACCAGTCCGATCAGCCCGGGGATCACGAGCGACATCGGCAAGCCGATCCACAAGGGGGCGTTCAGGTGGTAGGCCAGCAGGCCGGTGCTGTAGCCGCCGAGCATCGCAAAGGCGGCAGGCGCAAGGGAAAATTGTCCTGCATAGCCGGCCAGCAGGTTCCAGCCGGAGGCGATGATCGCGAAATACATGCTGACGATCAGCACGCCCAGCCAGTACGGCGACTGCACGAGGAGCGGCAGAAGCGCGAGAAATGCGAGGACAACGAGGCTGGAATGCCACTCGCGACGCAGTTTGACGGTGTGCAGATTGTGATGCTGCTGCGCGGGCATCGTCAGACCTCGCGAGCGCGTTCGCCGAACAGCCCCTGAGGGCGCAACAGCAGCACGAGGATGAGCAATACCAGCCCGTAGGTATCGCGATAATCATAGGAAAGGTAAACGGCTCCGAAGCTTTCCAGCACGCCCAGCAACAGGGCGGCGATGATGCTGCCCGGAATCGAACCCATGCCGCCGATCACCACGATCACGTACGATTTGATCGCCGGAAAAATGCCTACGTCGGGCGCCGCGTTGATGACCGGCGCAAGCAAGGCTCCGGCCAGCGCCGCCAGCACCCCGGAAACCATGAAGACAATGCTGCTCGCGCGAGCCGTGTCGATGCCGGCGATCGATGCGCCCAGCCGGTTCTGGGCCACGGCCTGGATCTGACGGCCCCACAGCGATCGCTTCACGAACAATGCAAGCCCGATCAGCAGGACGATGGCAAGCCCGGCGGTGATCAGTTTTTGCCCGCTCATCATGAAGGGGCCGATCGCTACCCGCGTGACATCCGAGAGCGAAGGCCCGCGCATCGGGTAGGGGCCGATCAGCTTGTCGAACAGGTTGATCAACAACAGCGACAGGCCGAAGGTCACCACCACGGCGTACTCGTCCTTCATCAGGCCCCAGGAACCGTAGCCCGCATAAAGCGGGCGCATCAGCCAGCGCTCGGTGAGCCAGCCGATCGCCGCCCCGGCAAGCGCCGCGACCAGCAGCGCAAGCCAGGGCGGCACCCCGAGATTGAGTGAAATCAGCGTATAGGCGTAGGCGCCGATCATGTAGAACTCGCCGTGAGCGAAGTTCACGATCTTCAGGATGCCGAAGATCATCGTCAATCCGACGGCCATCAGCGCATAGAACAAGCCGATGATCAGGCCGTTGATGAACAGATCCAGAGCCAGCACGCGATTCTCCCGGGCACCAGTCGGCCGACCGGGTGCGCCTGGCGGCGCGCCGGGGTCGGCTGCTTGCGGCTTGTTATTTCGGTGGTTTGACGAGCTTGCTGATTTCCAGCGGCTCACCCGAGGTCTGGATCAGCGTGGTCTTGCTCAACGGCTGGTCGATTTCAGTCAGTTGATACGTGACGTACGGGATATCGACCCATTGCTGGTACGTGTAGCCGGGCTGTTCGGAGAAGCGGAATTTACCGCGTGTGCCCTCGAACTCCATGGTCTGCAAGGCCTTGATGATGGCGGCGCTGTCGGTCGAACTGGCCTCGTCGATGGCCTTTGCGATCAGGAGAACCGAATCGGCGCCCTGAAAGATCAGCCGATTCGGTTCGTGTCCGCTTTGCTTCTGGTAGATCTGGCCGACCTCGTGGCCCAACTTGGGCATTTGCATCGCGGGGTGGTACAGGCCGAAGGCCAGCATGTACTTGCCGGCCTCCTTCACGTTTTGCCAGAAGTCCGGGTAGTCGGCGATGCCGGCGCCATCGTAGAACCACGTTTTGGCGCTCGGTGCGACGCCTTGCTCATAGAGCTGGTTCATCAGGATGTAGGCGGCCGGCGGCAACATGATATTGATCACCATATCGGGCGGGTTGGCCCGCAGCGGCAGGACCGCGGGAGTGAAGTCCTTGCCGGCGCGATCCAGAGAGACGTATTTGTAGTTCACCTGCGGCGCGTCTTTCTTCAGGAACTCGCCCAGGATCCTGGCCTGCCCGATGCCGTAGTCGGTGTTTTCGGCAAATGCCACCACGTTTTTAACCTTCATCGCGGCAATCGTTTCCGCCATCGCCGATGCAACGCGAGTGTTGTAATTACCCGGATTGAAGACCTCGGGGTAGCCCTTGATCCGGATATCGTCGGACCAGCAATTGGTGTCGATATACGGCGTCTTGTAACGGTGGGCGACTTCGATCTCCGCCAGGCAGACCGAACTCTGGTGACCGCCGGTCACGGCGACCACCTTGTCGCGCGTGATCAGTTTTTCGACAGCGGCGCGGCCCTTTTCCGGAATGCCCTGGTTGTCTTCATAAACGATCTTCAGTGGACGACCAAGCGCACCGCCCGAGTCGTTGATCATCTTCGTGATGATTTCCACGCCATCCTTGACCTGCGTGCCCTGCACCACGGAGCCCGGCGGCGATTGAGCAATGCTCACCCCGATGACGATCGGTTCACCGGCGGCGGGTGCGGCATAGGCCGGCAGGGTCGAGCAGGCAAGTGCTGCGAAGGAAGCGACCAGGGCCGAGCGAAAACGTCTCATCGTGTCTTCTCCGTTGTTGTAGCAGGCATCGCACGGTTTACCTCACACGCGAAGCGAGTGCAAGAAGGTCGTGCATCCGTCGCACTGACAGCGCGAGCGGTTCGCGGCGCTCCTGGTTGATCGTCGGCGACCCGGTCCGGTTCGCCTGTCGGGTATGGCGGCCGGGTATCGTCCGGCTACCGGGTCATGGCCGCGCCGTAGAGCCTCACTTCTCGCGACCGTACCGCCCGATGAAGCTGGCCTGGCCGATCGCGTTGGCGTTCACCATGAAACCCACCAGGGAGGCCGAGGCACCCTCGGGAACGTCGAGCTTGTCGACCTTCAGGGCGTATACGGTGAAGTGATAGTGATGGGGCTTGTCGCCGGCTGGTGGGCAGGGGCCGCCCCAGGCGGGGGTGCCGAAGTCGGTCTTTTGCTGCACCGCTCCCGCGGGGAGCCTGCTGCCATCGACCGAGCCGGCGCCCTGCGGCAATGACATGGCAGTGGGCGGCAGATTGTAGACGACCCAGTGCCACCAGCCGGCGCCGCCGCTCGGGGCATCGGGATCGTGCACCAGAAGGGCAAAACTCCGGGTGCCTGGCGGTGCGGCCCTCCAGGCGACCGCGGGCGATACGTTCTCGCCCTTGCAGCCAAACTCGTTATAGACGTACTTGTCGGGAATCGTGCCGTTCGGCTTGATGTCGGCGCTGCTCAGGTCGAATGCGAGTGCGCCGCTGCAAACGAGCGCCATCGTGCAGGCAACTACGCCTTTCAGTGCTTGGGCCATGTCGGTCGCCGTTCTCGTTGTCCGAGTTGCCATGCTGTGCCGAATCCGGGCGCTTCGCAATGCCGACTTGCGTGGAAGTGACCGAGAGCCCGCCACCTTCTTCGCATCGAAGCACACGATCGGCGGCGATGTCGAGTTCCTCACACGCCCAGGAGCCTGACCTGCTGCGCCTTGTCCTCGAGCAGATCGCCGGGCGCGCCTTCGTAGGCAATGTGGCCATTGACCATCACGTAGACCCGATCGACCATCGACAGCGCGAGTTGCACGCGCTGCTCGACCAACAGGATTGCGGTTCGGCCGCGCAGGCTCGACACGGCGCGCATCACCTCGTCGACGATCACCGGAGCCAATCCCTCGAATGGCTCATCGAGCAGCAGCAGGCGGGTGGGCGCCATCATCGCCCGGGCGATCGCCAGCATCTGCAGCTCGCCGCCGCTCAGGTTGTCGCCCAGCGAGGCCGCCAGCCGCCCGAGCTTCGGAAACAGCTCGTAGACCGTCGCGAGTTCCCAGCCGCCTGGGCGGCGCGCGATCAGCAGGTTGTCGGCGACGGTCAGATTGGGAAAGATGCGCCGTCCCTGCGGCACGATCGACAGGCCAAGCTGGTTGATGCGATGTGAGGGCAGTCGCGCGATTTCCTGCCCGGCGAACTCGATGCTGCCCGCGAAAGTCCTCACCGCGCCCATGATCGTGTGCAGCGAGGTGGTCTTGCCGACCCCGTTGCGGCCCAGCAGGGCGACTGTTTCCCCTTCTGCGATCTCGAGGTCGAGGTCGTTCAGGACATGGCTGCCGCTGTATCCGGCGGCCACGCCGCGCATGCGCAGGATCGCCGGGCGCGACGGCGCGACAGGCGCTCGCGTCGCTTCCGTTGCGGGTGTCTTGGCAAGCGCCGATATCCCGGCCGCTGCCAGCTCCGCTGTCGGCAATGCTCCGGCTTCCGCAGCCGGCGCGGCAGGCGCGGCCGCTGCGGCCGGCGCTGCCGCGGTCGATGCAGAGACTTCCGCCGTCAGCGCCGCCGATGCCGCTTCGACGGCCGGCTGCGCGCTGGCGCCCTGGCCCAGGTAGGCTTCCATGACCTCCCGGTTGTTCACCACCTCCTTCGGCGCCCCGTCGGCGATGACACGCCCCTCGTGCAGCACGGTGATGTGGTGCGACAGCGCGACCACACGATCGATATCGTGTTCGATCAGCACGATCGTGTAGCGCCCCGCGAGGTGCTCGAGCAGCGTGGCGATGCGCTCGCGGTCGGTGTCGGCGAGCCCGGCCAGCGGCTCGTCGAGGAGCAGCACCGACGGTTCTCCCGCCAGCGCAACGCCGATGTCGAGCAGGCGCAGCTCGCCGTGCGGCAGATTGCTTGCCACCTCGCTCGCGCGAGCTTCCAGCCCGACCATATGCAGCAGCGCCCAGGTCTTGTCGCAAACGCCTTCCAGCGCGTAGGCATTGCGCCAGACCGACGCGCGCACCGGTGAGCGCGCCTGCACCGCAACCCGCACCGCTTCGAATACGGTCAGATTCAGCGGAACGCTGACGATCTGGAACGAGCGCGACATGCCCAGCGTGAAGCGTTCGTGGACGGGCATGGCGGTGATGTCGCGCCCTTTCAGTAGGACGCTGCCTGCGTCGGGCGAAAGCAGACCGGTGAGCATGTTGAAGAAGGTGGTCTTGCCCGCGCCGTTGGGGCCGATCAGGCTGTGGATCCTGCCTGCGAGGATGCGCACATCAACGTGGTCGGCTGCAACCACGGCTCCGAAGCGCTTGGACAGGCCTCGCGCTTCGAGGACCGTTTCGTCGCCCGTCGTGCCTGGCTGGCCGCCGTACAGCTCCGGGAGCCGGGCCGGGCACGGCGGTATCGGCGTGAGGGTCAGGCCCCAGCGGCGGTGGCCGCGCAAACGCGTGAAGATGCCCGACACGCCTTCCGGCGACAGCAGCACGACGGCAATCAGCAAGGCGCCGAAGAATAGCCACCAGTGCTCGGTCACCGCGCTGAGTTGATCCTGCAGGTTGATGAAGATCAGCGCGCCCCACAACGGACCGAGGAAGTGGTGCATGCCGCCGAGCACGGTCATCAGCACCGGGTCGCCGGCATGCAGCCAGTTCAGGTTGTCGGCGTAGGCGCCGTGGAACAGGAAGGCCAGCAGCGCGCCCGCCAGCCCGATGAAGGTCGAGGCGATCACGAAGACGCCGAGCTTGTAGCGCCGGGGGTCGTAGCCCAGGCACTGCGCGCGCCGCTCGTTGTCCCGGATGACCTGCAGCACGCGGCCGAACGGCGAATGGACGATTCGCAGCAGCAGGGCCGCCGACACGAACAGCACGACCGCAGCGAATGCGTAAAAGCCCGCGGCGCTCGCGAACTCATCGCTCCCGACGCCCTGCAGCCCGTTCTCGCCACCGGTGACACTGGTCCAGTGAAACGCGATTTCATAGAACAACTGGGTGAAGGCGAGCGTGAGCAGGGCGAAGTAGATGCCGCTGCGGCGCAGGATGAGAAGGCCGAGCACGACGCTGAGCAGGGCCGTGAGCACGATCGTGACGACAATGCCCAGGAAAATGTTCTGCGAAACGTGCAGCGCAGTGAGGGCGGCGATGTAGGTGCCGGTGCCGAAGAACAGTGACGCGCCGAACGACACCAGTCCGGTGTAGCCGAGCATCAGGTTGAAGGCCATTGCGTAGAGGGTGTAGATCACGACCTGCGTGGCAAGTCCGGTGGTCGAGCCGATCCAGGATGTCGCGAACGGCAGGATCACGAGCACCACGATCAGGACGAGCAGCGGATGGCCGAGCGCACCCCCGCGCCGGTTCATTCGAAGCGCTCCCAGCGCTCGCCGAGCAGCCCGCGAGGTCGCACCAGCAGCACGACGGCCATCAGCACGTACATGACGGCGTTGGCGGCGGCGGGCCAGAACTGGATGCACAGCGCGATCGACACGCCTACCATCAGGCCGCCGACGACGGCACCGCGCAGGCTTCCGAGGCCCCCGATCGTTACCACGACGAAGGCTGGCATGATCGCCTGCGACTGCATCGATGGCTGCACGCTCCACAGCGGCGCGGCCAGCACGCCGGCAACTCCGGCCAGCGCGGTGCCGATGCCGAACACGACCATGAACACGCGGGTCAGGTTGATGCCGAGCATGCTCACCATCTCGCCGTCGCGGCTGCCGGCGCGGATGATGCGCCCGTACGGGGTCTTTTCCAGGAACAGCCAGACGCAGATCAGCAGCACGATCGTGACCACGACCACGGCCAGCCGGTAGTTGGTGACGATGACGGGGCCGTAGTGAAAGACACCGGTCAGGAATTCCGGCGCGTCGAACGGGTGGCCGAGCGAACCCCAGATCACCCGGATGAGTTCTTCGATGAACAGCGCCAGGCCGAAGGTCAGCAGCAGGCCCAGCAAGGGCTCCTTGCCGTAGAGCGGCCGCAGCAGCGTGCGCTCGATCAGCATGCCGACCACCCCGACCAGGATCGGGGCGATGAACAGCAACCCGACCGGACCGACGTAGGGCCGCAGGCTCAGTGCGAAGTAGGCGCCCAGCGCGAAGAACGCGCCGTGAGCGAAGTTCACCAGCCCCAGCATGCCGAAGATGATTGACAGCCCGACGGCGATCAGGATGAACAGCACCCCGAGCACGAGTCCGTTGACCAGTTGGGATACCAGGAGCGTCATTTCCACGGCTTCACCTCCGGTTCAGTGGGCAGGCGGCGCGAAGCGAGCGGGCCGGACCTGCCCCCCGGAGCCGGCCAGCGCCGCGGAGTGGCCTCCGACCTGTCCCGTGCAGCCGAGCGCACCTGCCATGCGCAGGCGAGCGCATCAGCCGCGTCGCATGCCCACGCGTTACGACGCTCGTGCGAAAGGTCTCAAAGCGAGCACTGCGCGGCCTCCTTCGTCGCGTAGATCGACTCCAGCGGCTTGCCCTCGCCAGGCGCGCTGCCGACGATGTCGAAGTAGTCGTACTGGTCGGTGATCTTCGATTTGACCTTCGCCACCAGGATCGGCTGGATGAGTTGGTGATTCCACGACCGGAAGTAGATCGGCTGCTTCTTGTAGCCGTCGAACTTGTGGCTCTCCAGGAACTTGATCAGGTCGTCGCCTTTTGTGGAATCGGTCTCTTTCAGGGCGGTGAGAATGGCGATCATCGAAAAGTAGTCCTGCCAGGCCTCGGATTCGGGCGCCGTCTTGAACCGCTCCTGGTAGCCTTTCGCGAACTGCCTGCTCTTGTCGGTGTCCTGCTCGCCGGTGTAGTTCCAGATCTTCGGATAGATGCCGGTAGCGGCTTCCGTACCGGCGGCCCACAGGTCGGTGTCGTTGCAGACGAGAGACGACACCAGGATCTTGCCAGTCAAGCCCATCTGGTGGAACTGCTTGAGGAAATTGGTCAGGTCGCCGCCGCCGATGCCGAGGAACAGCACGTCGGGCTTCGCCGCCATCACCTTGAGGATGTACGAACTGAAGTCGGTGGTGCCCAGCGGCGTCTGGTCGGCGCCGACCACCTTGCCGCCGTTGTCCTCCAGCACCGCCTTCATCTGCTTGAAGCCGTCGATGCCCCAGGCGTACGAGGCGGTGACGAAGTACCAGTTCTTGCCGGCATTGGCCAGGTGCGGATAAACCGCGCGCACGGTCGCGTAGTTCGGCAGATCGACCCGGAACGTGTAGCGATTGCACTGGCTGCCGGTGATTTCCGAAGCGTTCGGGCCGCTGCACATCAGCAGCGTCTTGCTGCTCTCCGCGAGCGGCATGCAGGCGAGGGCGTCTCCGCTGGACACGAAACCCTGCACCGCGGCAACGTGCTCCTTCTCCACCAGTTGCCTCATGTTCTGCAGGCTGGCCTGCGGCCCGTTCTCGTCGAGCCAGATGGTCTGCACTTCGCGGCCGTTCACCTTGTTGCCGAACTCATCCAGGGCCATGAGCGCGCCGTTGTGCCCTTGCTCTCCCTGGACCGCATAGGTACCGGACTTGGGCAGGAGGATGCCCAGCTTGATCGGTTCGGCGGCGCGCGCCGAGCGGATGAAAGGCGCACCTGCGGTGAGCAGACCGGTTGCCGCAGCCGCCTCGAGCACGATGCGACGCGAGGTGGATTCGGGATTGCTGGTGTGTTCCTTGGTCGACATCTTCTCCTCCGGGTCGGTGGCGAACCCCTGGTTGGGGCCGGCGCAGGCAGGCGGGTTGCGCGCGTGCAAACGAACAGGCCATAGCAGACGCCCGCCTGCTGCGTGCTGTCAAGCGATACGTTAAAGGCCGACAGCATGTGCCGGTGGGCTGGGCCGCTCAAAGCTCCCCCGACATCACGCCGATCGCCACCCTGATGTGTCCGATCGTGTGGGCGGTGCCGCAGCAACTTACGTGCGGTGTCCGTACAAGCCCGGGAAACTGGCCTTGCCGATCGCGTTCGTCCTGCGCTAATACGACTTCGGCAACCCGAGCACCTTCTCTGCGATGAAGCACAGGATCAACTGCGGGCTGACCGGTGCCAGCCGTGGGATCCAGGCTTCTCGCAGATAGCGCTCGACGTGGTATTCCTTCGCGTAGCCCATGCCGCCGTGCGTGAGGATCGCATTCTCGCAAGACCGGAAGCAGGCTTCGCCGGCCAGGTACTTCGCGGCGTTGGCCTCGGCGCCGCAGGGCTTGCCCGCGTCGTAGAGCGAGGCCGCCTTGAAGACCATCAGGTTCGCAGCCTCGAGTTCCATCCAGCAGCGCGCCAACGGATGCTGGATCGCCTGGTTCTGGCCGATCGGGCGATCAAAGACGATGCGCTCGCCGGCGTAGGTCACGGCGCGCGCGAGTGCCGCCCGCCCCAGCCCGATCGCCTCCGCGGCGATCAGGATGCGCTCCGGATTCAGCCCGTGCAGGATGTAGCGGAAACCCTTGCCTTCCTCGCCGATCCGGTCGGCCACCGGAATGCGCAGCCCGTCGATGAACACCTGGTTCGAATCGACCGCCTTGCGGCCCATCTTCTCGATCTCGCGCACCTCCACGAAGCGGCGATCGAGGTCGCTGTAGAACAGCGAAAGGCCGTCGCTGCCTTGCGCCTGCTCGATCGGTGTCGTGCGCGCGAGCAGCAACATCTTGTTGGCAATCTGGGCGGTGGAGATCCAGATCTTCTGTCCGGAAACCAGGTAGTGGCCGCCGTCGCGCACCGCCCTGGTCGAGAGCTTCAGCGTATTGAGGCCGGCGTTCGGCTCCGTGACGCCGAAGCAGGCGCGATCCTGGCCGGCGATCAGCGGCGGCAGCCAGCGCTGCTTCTGCTCGTCGCTGCCGAACACCACGACCGGATGCAGGCCGAAGATGTTCATGTGCACCGCCGAGGCGCCCGAGAGGCCGGCACCGGAGGCGGAGATCGTCTGCATCATGAGCGCCGCCTCGGTGATGCCCAGGCCGGCGCCGCCGTATTGCTCGGGCATCGCGATGCCCAACCATCCGGCCTGCGCGAGCGCCCGATGCAGCGCCTCGGGAAAGCCGCCCTCGCGGTCCTTGCGCAGCCAGTAGTCGGCGTCGAAGGGCGCGCACAGCCGCTCGATGGCTTCGCGGATCTGGTCCTGCTCGGGGCTGAAGGAGAAATCCATGATGCCTCGGTATGCCGCAACGCCGACTGCGGCTCGGTTTGCTGCCTCGTTTGCCGCCTGGCGCGCGTTCAGCCCGGCGCTGAATTCCCTGCCGCTTCGGCCGCCCGCATGACCTTCTCCGGGGATTCGCAGTAGGGCGGCGTGTAGATCACGAGCACCTTCGCCGGCGTCTCGCTCGTCACCGTGAAGACGTGCATCGAATCGGGCGGGAAATAGCAGGCATCTCCGGGACCGAGTTCCGATTGTTCGCCGTTCACCTCTGCCGTTGCGCTGCCTTCGAGCAGGTAGCAGACCTGCTCGATGCCCGGATGCGCATGAGGGAGCGCTCCATGGCCTTTTTCGATCACTCCGAGGAGGACCTCGACGCCGGTGGCGCCGACTGTCTCGGGTCCGATCAACCGGTGATTGGTGGTGCCGGTGTGATTGGCCGGGTGGTAGGGCGTGACGTCGGCGCCACGCACGAAATAGCGCTGCTTCACTGGCTTTCTCCCTGGATTGCGTTGATCTCGTCGCTCGAAAAGCCGGCCTCGCGCAGCACCGCGACGGTGTCTGCGCCCAGTGTCGGCGCGGGCGCCAGCGGCCCGGGCGGAGTGCCCGACCAGGCGGTCGGAACGCCGAGCGTGCGCAAGCGCCCCTCGGTGGGATGCACCTCTTCGTCGATGAAGCCCGTTGCGCGCAACTGCGGATCCTCGATCAGGTCGGCGGGCGAATTCATCGGCATGTTCGGAATATCGGCCTCGGTCAGCAACTGGCGCCACTCGGTGGTGGTGCGGGCCCGCATGATGCGAGCGACCTCGGCGTAGACCTCGTCGATGTGCTCGGCGCGTCGGGTGTGCGACGAAAAGCGCGCGTCGCGTTCGAAGCGCTCGGGCTCGCCGATCGCGGCGAAAAAGCTCTTCCAGTGTTTGTCGTTGTAGATCAGCACGCACAGGTGGCCGTCCTGCGTGGCATAGGGCCTGCGATGGACGGTCAGCAGGCGGGTGTAACCTGCCTCGCCCACCGGCGGCTCGAAGGTGAGTCCTGCCATATGATCGCCCATCACGAACTGCGTGAGCGCCTCGAACATCGGTACCTCGACCGCCTGACCTTCTCCGCTGCGCTCGCGGGCATACAGGGCCGAAGTGACCGCATACACGGCATGCAGTCCGGTGACCCGATCGGCAAGCGTGACCGGCGCGTAGCACGGCGACTCGGTGCCGTATTCCTGCATCAGCCAGGGGATGCCGGTGGCGCCCTGGATCAGGTCGTCGTAGGCGGGCTTGGCCGCGTACGGGCCGCTCTGGCGAAAGCCGCAGCAACTGACATAGATGATGCGCGGATTACGCGCCCGGACCTCGTCGTAGCCCAGGCCGAGGCGCTTCATCGCCAGGGGCCGGATGTTGCTGATCATCACGTCGGCGCGCCCGGCGAGCCGCAGCGCCGCCTCGCGCGCGGCCGGGCGCTTCAGGTCGAGCACAACGCTCCTTTTGCCGCGGTTAGCGTGCAGGAAGATGTGCCCCATGCCGTCGTGCTTCATCGGCCCGACGCGGCGCATGTTGTCGCCATCCGGCGGCTCGACCTTGATCACGTCCGCGCCCAGGCCCGCGAGGATCTGGGTTGCGAACGGCCCCATCACCACGCTGGTCAGGTCGAGGATCCTGACGCCCGCAAGCGGGCCGGACGAGGCTTGTGCCGTGGCGGAGGGGTCCGCGCGCGCAACTGCAGTGGAAGGTTGTGTCATTGCTTCGGGATCCCCGCTGTGTCGATGACGCGCCCCCGCAGGGCGAACTGGTCGCCGACATACTGCGAGAACTCCACCAGCGCGAACGGCAATTCGCCGACGCGCACGATCGGCGCGAAGTCCTTGATCGGGTCGTAGCGCAGGCGTAGGCCGCCGAGTTGCATCGGCGCGGCTTCGCCACCGCCCTCGATGATATCGACCACCTCGGCGTCCCTGGCCGCGCAGCGGATGACCGACGGCCAACCAGGAAATCCTGGCGAGCCGCATCGATGTCCAGCGGTTCCGGCGGAGGATCGTCGGATGGGAAACTGAATGCGGTTCCGTCCGGCATGACGCCGGCCCCCGCCCGGATCGAGAGCTTGCCCATCGCGAGCGCGGATTCCTCGAGTTCGAGGGTTTCGAAACCCCAGCCCCATGCCGTGGCAGCCCGGCTTCTACGGTCGATCAGATTCTCGAGATAGCGTTCCTGCTGCTGGAAGTGCTGGGGCCGCAGGAACAGTCCCTCGGTCCAGAGGACCTTGTCGCGCCACATATCGCTGGGTCTCCGCGGCGCGATGTGTTACTCGGCTGCCACGTTGACATCACGAGCGCCGAGCGTGATGCGAACCGGCACGCTGATCGGCTTCGGAGGCGGCGTGGTGACCGGCGGTGGAGGCTCCGGAAGCATCATCATCACCGCGCGCCACCGGGATTTCTCGAGATCCCGGAACGCCGCGAAGACGCCCACCGCGTGCACGTCCGGCTTGAGCTCCCGCGGGGGAAGGGTCACCGTCTCGCCGGGGCGCAGTTGCAACTCCTCGCGGCCGGCCATGTCATTGCCCAGCGTCGCCTGGTCCTTGTCGAAGAGTGCGAAGAAATCGGCTGCCTGGAACGGCAGTGGGGAACGCAGTTCGTAGACCCGGACCACGAGCGGCGTAGCCCGTTCGGCGCCGTCGGAATTGAGCATCGGCGAGGCCTTGACCTGGATGTCGAGATCCCGCGGCACCGGCGCAGGCTTGGGCTTCGGGAGTGCCGCACAGCCGCCTGCCAGCGCAATGCATGTCGACGCGGCGATCAGCCAACGCATCCAGGGCATAGCACCGCCGGCCATCGGATACCCCCAAGTTGATCTCGTCCGACAGGATCAACGATGCGCTTGCCGACCATCCTCGTCAACGGTCCTCAATTTACGATTCTCTGGTCTCGGTCGCCCGCGCTGGCGCCGAAGGGCGCCTACCCTGATGCAAAGTTCGGCCCAACAAGGCGGTCAAGGTCCGCGTGCCTCGTGGCTCGCGGTCCCGCCGATCCCCTCCATCCAGAAGGACTCCACAAGATGACGTCCCGCAAACTGCCCCCCCGGGAGCAGCTCACGATCTGTTTTGCCCACCCCGCCTATCGAATGCAGGAGCGCTTTGCGCTGCGCAACACGGGTATCAAGTCGTTCCAGGTGCACAGCCTCGAGCAACTCGAGGCGCGCATCGGTGAGGCCGACGTGCTGGCGGTTTCCGGGCTGTGGCGCAACGCGTTCATGGGGGCTGCGAAGAAGCTCGCCTTCATCCAGTCGATCAGCGCCGGTACCGACCAGTATTCGCGCGAGGTGCTCATCGGCGCCGGTGTGCGGGTGGCGAGCGCGCAAGGCTGCAATGAGCGTGCCGTGGCCGAGCATGCAATCGCGCTGATTCTGGCCATCGCGCGCAAGCTGCCGATGGCGCGCGACAACCAGAGCGCACGCAAATGGCGTGGTTTGATCTCGGAGATCCTGCAGCGAGAGAACGAACTGAGCGGCAAGACCTTGGCGATCGTGGGAATGGGCCGCATCGGTTCGCGCCTCGCGAGGTTGGCCAGGGCTTTCGATATGCACGTCGTTGCCGTCAAACGGGACCCGACCACGGGCGCAGAAGCCGCCGATGCAGCTGTGCCGACAGCGCGCCTCCTCGAGGTGCTGCCCCAGGCGGACTATGTCGCGCTCACCTGCCCGCTGAACGCATCGACCGAGAACCTGATCGATGAACGGGCGTTTGCGGCGATGAAGCCTTCTGCTTGTCTGATCAATGTGGCGCGCGGGCGGGTGGTGAGCGAGCCCGCCCTCGTCGAGGCACTGGAATCGGGCAGGATTGCGGGCGCCGCCGTTGACTGCGTGTGGGAGGAACCGCTGCCGGCGTCCTCGCGGCTGTGGGGCCTGCCCAATCTGTTCATCACGCCGCACACGGCGGGTGAGACGCAAAAGTACGAGGACAACGTGATCGACCTGTTGCTGGAGAATCTGGACCGCCAGTGGCGTGGGGAAAGCGTCCTGAAGAACGGCTTCGTGTGAGAGTCGGGGCCGGTCGGTCGTCAGCCCGTTGCCATCGCCTTTGCCGTTCTATAGTTCAATCTGGCCCGCGCGGCACCTCCCGCACGCGCATGAAGGAGACCCGCCAATGAGCGCCCCGAATTCCGCGATTGTACGAACCGAAGCAAGCGTGCCGCTGCACGAAATCCTTCGCCGCCATGCCAGGCTGCAGCCCGGCAAGGCCGCCTACCTCTGGTATGGCGCCGAGATCAGCTATGCCGAACTGGACAGCGCGAGCGACGCTTTCGCTGCCCGGCTGGCGCGACTGGGCATCGGCAAGGGTGATCCGGTCGCGCTCTTCATGCAGAACTGCCCGCAATACGCGATCGCGCACTATGGAATCCAGAAGCTCGGGGCGATCGTCTGCCCCTGCGGGCCGATGAACAAGGAGCACGAACTTCAATACCAGCTGGAGGATCTCGGTGCGCGGGTCATCGTGGCCGCCGACAAGCTGTTGCCAACAGTCGACAAGGTGCGGGCGAGCACCGCGCTGGAGCACGTGTTTGTCGTGCACTATGCCGACCTGCTCCCCGAGTTGCCGACGATCGATCTGCCCGCCGAGCTCGAGCAGATGCGCGCTGCGCCGAGGTTGTCTTCCGAGGGCACGGAAGATTTCCTGGCTGTGATGCGCAGCGGCGCATCGGCGCCCGTGGTGTCGGTCGACCTCGACGACGTTGCCTTGATGACCTACACCTCGGGCACCACCGGGTTGCCGAAGGGCGCGATGCTGAGCTACGACAACGCCTTGTACAAGACGGCAGTGTCGGTGGACGGCTACCTCGTCGGCAACGACGATGTTCTGCTTGCGATCGCGCCGCTTTATCACATTGCCGGCATGCTGATGGGTGTCGACATCACCGTCTACGCCGGCGCAAGCACGGTGCTCATGTACCGCTTCGACCCGAAGGCCGTGCTGCAGGCGATCGAGCGCCATCGCGTGACCTGGTGGTACAGCATCGCGCCGATGAATATTGCGGCGATGCAGGTACCCGGCGCAAAAGACTACGACCTGAGCAGCCTGCGGATGAACCCGGTGACGAGTTTCGGAATCACCTTTACCGAGGCGCTCGCTCGGCAATGGCAGGCGTTCGCCCCGAACTGCAATGCGTTCGAGGCCGCCTATGGCTTGTCTGAGACGCACACCATGGACACCTGGATGCCGGCCGATGCAATTCGCTGGGGCACGCACGGCCGGCCGGTGCCCGGCAACGAGGTGCGCATCATCCATCCCGAGACCGGCAAGGAGCAGCCGGCCGGCGACCCGGGCGAGATCACCCTGCGCAGTCGCGGCGCCTTCAAGGGCTACTGGAAGAAGCCGGAAGCGACCGCCAAGACCCTGCGCGACGGCTGGGTGCACACCGGCGACATGGGCCGGGTCGATACGGAGGGCTACCTGACTTTCCTCGGCCGCTTCAAGGAGATGATCAAGGTCTCCGGCTACAGTGTATTTCCGGAGGAGGTCGAGGGCATCCTGGTGAAGCACCCGGCGATTGCGCAGGCCGGTGTGATCGGAGTGCCCGACCCCGAGAAAGGCGAGGTGGTGAAGGCCTTCGTCGTGCTCGCGCCGGGCCTGGAGAAGGCCCCGGGCGAGGCCGACATCATCGCCTGGGCTCGCGAGAACATGGCGCTCTACAAGGCGCCCCGGCAAGTGGTCTTCCGGGACTCGCTGCCGGCCACCGGCGCCGGCAAGATGCTGCGTCGCCTCCTCAAAGAGGATTGATTCGCTTGAAGAAGTTGCTGATCGCGAACCGCGGCGAGGTCGCCCTGCGCGTCATCAGGGCGGCTCGCGACCTCGGGATCGCCACGGTGGCGATCCATTCGCGCGACGATGCCGGCTCGCCGCACCTGGCGCTGGCTGATGAACGCGTCGCACTTTGCGCGAGCGGGGCGGCGGCCTATCTCGACATAGCCGCGATCGTCGCCGTGGGCCTGCGCGTGGGCTGCGACGCCGTCCACCCGGGTTACGGCTTTCTGAGTGAGCGCGCCGATTTCGCGCGCGCTTGCGAGCAGGCGGGACTCCGCTTCGTCGGTCCCGCGGCCGCGCAGCTCGAGCTGTTCGGGGACAAGGCCCGGGCGCTCGAACTCGCGCGCCGTTGCGGGATTCCGGTGATGCCGGCAACGCCCGGCGGCGCGAGCGTTGAGGAGATCGAGGCGTTCTTCGATGCCCAGCCGGCCGGCGCCGGCATCGTGATCAAGGCCGTGGGGGGTGGCGGCGGGCGCGGCATGCGCATTGTCACCGCGCGTGGCGCGCTCGCCGAAGCGTATGTGCGCTGCACCTCCGAGGCCCGCACTGCCTTCGGAGTCGAGGCGGTCTATGGCGAGCGCTTGATTTCACGGGCGCGCCACATCGAGATCCAGATCGTCGGCGATGGTCGCGATGTGATCTCGCTTGGCGAGCGGGATTGCACGCTGCAGCGCCGCTTCCAGAAACTGGTCGAGATCGCCCCGAGCCCGCTGCTGTCGCCGGCATTGCGCGAACGAATCGTCGAGGCCGCATTGAAGATGGCGCGCGAGGCGGAGTACCGCAGCCTCGGTACCTTCGAGTTCCTGGTCGACGAGGGCCACGTCGGCGAGGGTCCTCTCGGGGAGGACCGCCTCGCAAAGGAGGGCCGCGGCTCGGACCCCGCTACCGGGGATCGCACGGGACCGCCACCGGCGGCAGCGGACTCCTCGCCCTTCGTGTTCATCGAGGCCAATCCGCGCCTGCAGGTCGAGCACACGATCACCGAGGAGGTCACTGGCGTGGATCTCGTGGCGGTGCAGCTCGGCATCGCGGCTGGGCGCACCCTGCTCGAACTTGGACTCGATCCCGAGCACGCGCCGCAGCCCGTGGGCTTCGCAATCCAGTTCCGGATCAATGCCGAGATTTTCGACGCAAAGGGTCTGGCACGGCCAGCCTCGGGGCGGCTCGATCGGTTCGACCTTCCGTCGGGACCGGGCGTGCGCGTCGACACGCACGCCCGGACCGGCTATGCGCCCTCGGCACAATTCGACACGCTGCTCGCCAAGCTGATCGTGTCGAGCCGGCTCGATGATTTCGCCGATGTCGTGCGGCGGGGCCGGCGCGCGCTGCGCGAGGTGCAGATCGACGGCGTCGCGACCAACGTGGCGCTCTTGCGCGCGCTCGTGGAGCGAGACGAGTTCGCAACGCAGGCCGTGGACACACGATACTTCGAAACGATCCTCGCCCCGCTCGTCGCAAGGGCCAGCGAACTCGAAGCCGAGCGTGTCGCGCGAGCGGGTGCGGATCGCAATCCTGAGCGTCGCGATTCCATCGGCGCCAGCAATTCCGCAGGCGGTAATCAAACATTCGGTAATCCGACGGTCGGTCATCCGGCAGTCGCCAATTCCGTCTTCGAAGCCCTGCCCAGCGGCCATCTCGCGATCCGCTCGCCCATGGCGGGGCGCGTCGCCGAGCTGGCGGTGGGCGTCGGCGACACGGTGCGCGCCGGCGAGTCGGTCGCGGTGCTCGAGGCGATGAAAATGGAGCACACCCTGTCGGCCGAGACTGCGGGCCGGGTCGTCGAGTTGCGCGTCGAGGCCGGCGCACAGGTGGCCGAGTTGCAGGTGCTGGTAGTCATCGAGCCGGTTGACTTCGATGTGAACGCTGCGCTGGAGGCGGAGCAGGCCGATCCTTCGGCAATCCGCCCGGATTTGAAGCGCGTGCTCGATCGCCACGCGATCACGCTCGATGAAGCCCGGCCGGGAGCCGTCGCCAGGCGGCACGCCCGCGGCCAGCGCACGGCTCGCGAAAACGTCGAGGATCTGTGCGACGAAGGATCTTTCATCGAATACGGGGCGCTGGCGGTTGCTGCGCAGAGCCGGCGGCGCACGATGGACGATCTCATCGCGAACACGCCCGCCGACGGCATGGTGACCGGCATCGGCAGCATCAACGGCGCCGCGTTCGGACCCGAGCGATCGCGCTGCGTCGTGATGTCCTACGACGCCATGGTGCTGGCCGGCACCCAGGGCTTTCGCAATCACGCCAAGACCGACCGCATGCTCGAGCTGGCGCTGCGCCAGAACCTGCCCGTGGTGTTGTTCGCCGAAGGCGGCGGCGGGCGGCCGGGCGACATCGATATGCCGATCGTGGCCGGGCTGAACCTGCACACCTTCGCGAGTTTTGCGCAACTGAGCGGCACGGTGCCGGTGGTCGGCATCGTCGCCGGCCGCTGCTTCGCAGGCAACGCGGCGCTGGTCGGCTGCAGCGACGTGATCATTGCCACCCGCGCGAGCAACCTCGGGATGGGTGGCCCGGCGATGATCGAGGGCGGCGGCCTGGGCGTCTACCGGCCCGAAGACATCGGCCCGAGCAGCGTGCAGCATGGCAACGGCGTCATCGACCTGCTGCTCGACGACGAAGCGCAGGCGGTTGACGCCGCGCGCCGCTATATCGGATTGTTCCAGGGCCGCACGAACGACTGGCGCGCGCCCGATCCGCAACTGCTGCGCAACCTGGTGCCCGAGAACCGGCTTCGGGTCTATGACACGCGCGCCGCGCTCGCCGGCATCGCCGACGTCGACAGCCTGCTCGAGTTGCGTGCCGGCTTCGGGGCCGGCATCCACACCGCGCTCGCGCGCATCGAAGGGCGGCCGGTCGGCATCATCGCGAACAACCCGTTGCACCTGTCCGGCGCGATCGACGCCAACGCGGCCGACAAGTGCGCGCGCTTCATGCAGCTGTGCGATGCGCACGGTCTCGCCATCGTCTCGCTCGTCGATACGCCGGGGTTCATGGTCGGACCCGAAACGGAAGCGCAAGCGCAGGTACGTCACGTGAGCAGGATGTTCGTGGTCGCTGCGAAGCTGCGCGTGCCGTTCTATGCGATCGTGCTGCGCAAGGGCTATGGGCTGGGCGCCATGGCAATGGCCGCCGGAGGCTTTCACTCGCCGGCGTTCACGGTGTCCTGGCCGACCGGCGAATTTGGCGGCATGGGCCTGGAAGGCGCGGTGCGGCTCGGCTTCAGCAAAGAACTTGACGCGTTGCCCGAGGGGGCCGAGCGCGACGCGCTGTATCGCAAGCTGGTCGAGCAGCAGTATGAGAAGGGAGCGGCCATGAACATGGCGGCTACGCTGGAGATCGATGCGGTGATCGACCCCGCCGAGACCCGCCGTTGGCTGTCGGCGGGCCTGGCAACGGCGCCGATCCCGGCGCCTGGAGGTACGGGGCGCTTCGTCGATGCCTGGTAGCGCATGTCCGGAGGCCGTCGCGGCCCATCTGGGTTTCAGGAAGGCTTGTCCTGTGTCAGCTTATCGGTTCACAACAACCGCGGCCTGCTATGGTCGTTCGTCTCGCCTTCATGCACACTGCAGCAACAACACGACGATCAGGAGGTCGAATGGAAACCAGCGCGGCGGAACGCATTGCCCGTGATCCCAACTACCAGGAGCTTGTCAGGAAACGCTCCAGGTTCGGCTGGTGGCTCGCGATCGCGATGTTGATCGTCTACTACGGCTTCATCCTGCTGGTGGCCTTCGACAAGGAATTCCTGGCCATGCGCCTGGGCGAGGGCGTCACCACGCTGGGTATGCCGATCGGCTTCGGCGTCATCGTGTTCACCATTGCCATTACCGCCGTCTACATCAATCGCGCCAATCGCGAGTTCGACAAGCTGAGCGACGCGGTCGTCAAGGAGGCCTTGAAATGAGCCGCGCTTCCGAACTGATCCGACAGTCGACGGCGCTGGCGGCGCTGTTCGCGGTGTCCGCGGCGGTCTGGGCCGCCGGCGGCGACCTCGGTCAGGCCGAGAAGCAGGCCACCAACTGGACTGCGATCGGCATGTTTGCGCTGTTCGTCGTAGGCACGCTTTTCATCACGAAATGGGCGGCTTCCAGGACCAAGTCCGCTGCCGACTTCTATACGGCCGGCGGTGGTATCACCGGTTTCCAGAACGGCCTTGCGATCGCCGGCGACTACATGTCGGCGGCTTCGTTTCTCGGCATCTCGGCTGCCGTCATGGTGAGTGGCTACGATGGCCTCATCTATTCGATCGGTTTCCTGGTCGGCTGGCCGGTTCTCACCTTCCTCATGGCCGAACGGCTGCGCAACCTCGGCAAGTTCACCTTCGCCGACGTTGCCGCCTTCCGCTTCGAGCAGACTCCGGTGCGGATCTTCGCGGCCTCGGGAACGCTGGTCGTCGTGGCCTTCTATCTGATCGCGCAGATGGTCGGCGCCGGTCAACTCATCAAGCTGCTGTTCGGCCTCGAGTACTGGATCGCGGTGGTCATCGTCGGTGCGCTGATGATGGTCTACGTGCTGTTCGGCGGCATGACCGCCACGACCTGGGTTCAGATCATCAAGGCCTGCCTGCTGCTCGGGGGCGCGACCTTCATGGCTTTCATGGTCTTGCTGCACTACGGCTTCAGTCCCGAGGCCATGTTCGCCGATGCGGTCAGGGTCAAGACAGGCATCGCTGAGGCGGCCGGCAAACCACCCGATGTGGCGGCGCGAGAGGGCTTCTCGATCATGGGGCCGGGCAACTTCGTCAAGGATCCGATCTCGGCAATCTCGTTCGGCATGGCGCTGATGTTCGGCACCGCAGGGCTGCCGCACATCCTGATGCGTTTCTTCACCGTGCCCAGCGCCAAGGAGGCACGCAAGTCGGTCATGTGGGCAACGGGCTGGATCGGTTACTTCTACCTGCTGACCTTCATCATCGGTTTCGGCGCTATCACGTTCGTGCTGACCAACCCCGGGTTCCTCGATGTCAAAGGTGGCCTTATCGGCGGCAACAACATGGCCGCGGTGCACCTGGCCAACGCGGTCGGCGGCAACGTGTTCCTGGGCTTCATCTCGGCGGTGGCGTTCGCCACGATCCTCGCCGTGGTAGCGGGCCTGACACTGTCGGGCGCGTCGGCGGTCTCGCACGACCTGTACTCGACCGTGATCAAGCGCGGCAAGGCCGACAATGCTGCGGAGATGCGCGTTTCGCGGATCACCACCGTGTGCCTGGGCATCCTGGCCATCGTGTTGGGCATCGCTTTCGAGAAGCAGAACATCGCTTTTATGGTTTCCCTTGCCTTCGCAATCGCCGCGTCCGCGAACTTCCCGGTGCTGTTCCTGTCGCTGCTGTGGAAGGACTGCACCACGCGCGGCGCCGTGATCGGCGGCTTTCTCGGACTGATCTCCTCGGTCGGGCTGACTGTCCTGTCGCCATCGGTCTGGGAGGCAACGCTGGGCAATCCGGCCGGCTCGGCGCCGTTCCCGTACACCTCGCCCGCGCTGTTTTCGATGACGATCGCTTTCGTCAGCATATGGTTGTTCTCGATCACCGACCGCAGCAACCGCGCCAGGATCGACCGCGCCGGATTCCTCGCGCAGAAGGTGCGTTCGGAGACCGGGATCGGCGCCTCGGGCGCCTCGGCCCACTGAGGCACGGCGCGCCAGCGGCGGCGAGCGTGCGCGTTCAGGTTCGTGGCAGCCAGCCCGCTCGACCGCCCGCCGTTCGACCTGCTGACTCCGGTCGAGCGTGCGCGGCTGCGCGAGGCGGCCGAGCCGGTCGAGTACCCGGCCGGCGCGCGGCTGGGGTCGGCGTCGGGCGAGCCGGTCGATGTGTGGCTGCTGCTCGCTGGGTTGGTGCGGCAGCCCGGCGTCGATGAGCCGGATGCCCATGGATCGGACGCCGAAGCGCCGACTGCCGATGAGGCGGCCGTCCGTGAGCCTGACGTCGATGGGCCTGACGCCGATGAGCCGGCCGCCCGTGAGCCGGTCGCCCATGGGCCGTTCGTCGAACATGGGCCGGGCGAGCTGATCGGCCTGCGCGAGGTACTCGCCGGACGCAGTAATGGCCGACTCATCGCCCAGAGCCCGGTTCTCGCCCTGCGCATTCCCAAAGCCGCTCTGCGGGCGTTGATCGCCGACAACGCCGTCTTTGCGGCCGCGCTGTTCGACGATCTCGCGCACGCCCTGTCGGCGGGAGCGCAGCGTCGGCAGCGCGCGCTCAGGTCGCCGATGATGTCGCGCGTGCGCGAGGCGTGGCTGCGCAAGCCGCTGGTCGTCGACGCTGCGACCGATCTCGTGTCACTTTGCCGCCTGCTCGCCGCGCAAGACGTGACCGAAGCGCTGGTGCGCGACGGCGAGCGGATCGGCATCTTCACGACGACCGACCTGCGCGAGGCGTTGCTGCGTCCGGAGCCGGTCGACCGGCAGTCGGTGCGCGAGCTGGCGCATTTCGAGCCGATCTCGGTGTCGGCCGATGCGGAACTTCTCGAGGCGATGCTTGCGATGCTCCGGCACCGCGTGCATCGCGTGCTGGTGCGCGATGGCGACGAGGTGATAGGAATCCTGGGCCAGCTCGAGCTGATGAGCTTCGTCTCCAATCACTCCCACCTGATCGCGCTGCAGATCGAGCAGGCCGCCGGCCTCGCCGACCTGAGCGACGCCGCGCACCGGGTCGATGACCTGATCGAGATGCTGTATGCCGACGGCGTCCGGATCGAGGTGATCACCGGGCTGGTGCGCGAACTGAACCGCAAGGTCATCGCGCGGCTCTGGTCGATGCTCGCCCCGCAGGTGCTGGTCGAGAACAGTTGCCTGCTGGTCATGGGCAGCGAAGGGCGCGGCGAGCAGATCGTGAAGACCGACCAGGACAATGCGCTGCTGCTGCGCGACGGCTTCGAATTCGAAGGACTACAGGAGATCACCCTGCGCTTCAGTGCCGCCCTCGATACTTTCGGCTATCCGCCCTGTCCCGGCGGCATCATGCTGAGCAGGCCGCTCTGGTGTCAGTCGCTGTCGGGCTTCCGCGCGAGTCTGAGCGACTGGATCCATGGCGCCGACCCTGACGGGCCGATGAACCTGGCGATCTTCCTCGACGCGAGTGCGGTGATCGGGGACAGCGAGCTGCTCGCGCAGGCGCGTGCCCATATCGATCGCGTGCTTGCCGACAGCGACGCGTTCTATGCGCGATTCGCCAGCGCGGTCGATCGCTTCGGTGAGTCGGGTGGCTGGTGGAGCCGTCTGGCGAACGTGCTCGGTCGCGACGAGTCCGAAGAGGTCGACCTGAAGAAACTCGGCATCTTTCCGGTGGTGCACGGGGCGCGCGCGCTCGCGCTGCAATACCGGGTACGTGACCTGAGCACGGCGGCCCGGCTGCGCGCGCTCGCCGCCCGCGGCCGGATCGACGAGGCGCTGGTGCGCGACCTGATCGACGCCCTGCATTTCCTGATCGGACTCAAGCTGCGGGTAAACCTGCACCAGCGCCGGCTCGGCCAGATTCCGGACAATCTCGTTCCGCTGGCCACGCTGGGCACGCTGGAGCGCGATTCGCTGAAGGATTCGCTGGCGATCGTGCGGCGCTTTCGTCAGTGGCTGCACCGGCATTACAGGCTGGATTCGCTGTGACGAGGCTTGGCGCGGGCAGCGTGCGAGCGGCAGGCTATCCGCTCGGGCAGCGGCTGCTGGCGCTGTTTGGCCTGGCATGGCTGCTATTCGATTTTCCACTGCTGTCGCTCTGGAATCGCGATACGCTGCTGTTCGGCCTGCCCCTGCTTCCGGTCACCCTGTTCGCAATGTGGGCCGCGCTGATCGGCCTGCTGGCCTGGACATTGGAAGGCCGCGGCGCCGCCGAGGGGGCCGGCATTAGCGCCTCGGGCGTCGCGCCGGGCGGGGGCGCGGGCGCAGGAGGCGCCGGAGCGGAAACGCCGCGCGCGCAACGGCCAGATGCGCAAGATCCAGACGCGCAGCGGACGGACCCGCAACGGCCGGGCGCCTGACGGATGCTGTCGGCACCCCTCGTCATCGGCGTTTCGGCCGCGTATCTGCTGATTCTGTTCGCGGTGGCGGCTTTCGGCGACCGGCGCGCCGAACAAGGCCGCTCGGTCATCGGCAACGCCTGGATCTACTCGCTGTCGATGGCGGTCTACTGCACGGCCTGGACATATTTCGGCAGCGTCGGGCAGGCCGCGACGGCGGGCGTCTGGTTCCTGCCGATCTACCTCGGGCCGATGCTGGCGATGCTCGTGGCCTGGCTGGTGGTGCGCAAGATGATCCGCATCGCCAAGACCTACCGCATCACGTCGATCGCGGATTTCATTGCCAGCCGCTACGGCAAGAGCCGGCTGCTCGGCGCCCTGGTGACGCTGATCACGGTGATCGGCATCGTCCCCTACATAGCGCTGCAGCTGAAGGCAATCTCCGCCGGCTACGCCGTCCTGACAACGCCGTTGGGCGAGACTTACCCTGAAGCGGTGCTCTGGTGGCGCGACGGGACGCTCTACGTCGCGCTCGCGCTGGCTGCCTTCACGATCGTCTTCGGCGCGCGCCACCTCGATGCGGCCGAGCGCCATGAGGGGATGGTTGCCGCAATCGCCTTCGAGTCGCTGGTGAAGTTGCTCGCCTTCCTTGCGCTCGGCGTGTTCGTGACCTGGGGGCTGTTCGACGGCGTCGGCGACATCTGGGCGCGCGCGCGCGCGCTGCCTGAGCTGCGCTCGCTGCTCGACCTGGAGGGCGTTGCCGCCGAGGGCACCTTCGCCTACCAGCGCTGGTTCGCGCTCACGCTGTTGGCTATGCTTGCCGCGCTGCTGCTGCCGCGCCAGTTCCAGGTGATGGTCGTCGAGAACGTCGATGAGCGGCACCTCAAGCGTGCCGCTTGGGTGTTTCCGCTCTACCTGCTCCTGATCAACCTGTTCGTGCTGCCGATCGCCATCGGCGGCCAGCTTGCGTTCGGCCCGGGCCGGATGGACGCCGACGGGTTCGTGCTGTCCTTGCCCCTGGCCAACGGGCAGCCGCTGCTGGCGCTGGCCGCCTTCATCGGCGGTCTGTCGGCGGCCACCGGCATGTTGATCGTCGAGACGATCGCCGTCTCCACGATGGTGTGCAACGACCTGGTGATGCCTTCGCTGCTGCGGCTGCGCCGCTTCGGCAGGCGCGCGGAAGGCGACCTGACGCGGCTGCTGCTCGGAATCCGGCGCGCAGCCATCGTGGCCGTGCTGCTGCTCGGCTACCTGTACTTCCACCTCGCCGGCGAGGCCTACGCGCTGGTGAGCATCGGCCTGATCAGTTTCGCGGCGGTGGCTCAGTTCGCGCCGGCGCTGCTTGGCGGGATCTACTGGCGCGGCGCCACCCGGCTCGGCGCGCTGGCCGGCCTGCTCGCCGGCTTCGGCCTGTGGGCCTACACGCTGATGTTGCCCTCGGTGGCGAAATCCGGCTGGCTCTCGCCGGATTTCCTCGAGCACGGGATCTTCGGCATCGCGCTGCTCAAGCCCGAGCAGCTATTCGGCCTTACCGGCTTCGACAATCTCACCCATTCGTTGTTTTGGAGCCTGCTGGCCAACGTGGGCCTCTATGTGGGGCTGTCTCTGTGGCGCGCGCCCTCGGCGCTCGAGGCAAGCCAGGCGCTGCTGTTCGTGGACGTGTTCCGAAGGGGCGCCTCGGCGGGGGCGACGGCGCCGATCTTCTGGCGCGGCCGGGCCCGTGTCGACGACCTGCTGCCGCTTGCCAGTCGGTTCCTGGGCGCTGAGCGGGCCAGGCAGGCCTTCGACGACTACGCACTCACGGTAGGTGCGCGGCGCGCCGAGGAGATCGCCCCCGATGCGCGTCTCGTGCAGTTCGTCGAGACGCTGCTGGCCGGCGCCCTCGGCAGCGCGTCGGCCCGTGTGATGGTGGCCTCGGTCGTCGACGAGGAGGCGCTCGCGATCGACGACGTCATGCACATCCTCGACGAGGCCTCGCAACTGCGCAGCTACGCGCGTGCGCTCGAGGACAAGTCGCGCTCGCTCGAACAGGCCACCGCTGAGTTGCGCGGCGCCAACGAGCAGTTGAAAAGCCTCGATCACCTGAAAGACGATTTCATGTCGTCGGTGACCCATGAACTGCGCACCCCGCTGACGTCGATCCGCGCCTTGTCGGAGTTGATGCGCGATGAGCCACAGATGGAGGAAGCGCAGCGCCAGCAGTTTCTCGGGATCATGGTCACCGAGAGCGAGCGCTTGAGCCGCCTGGTCAATCAGGTGCTCGACCTGGCGAAGATCGAATCGGGCCATGCCGAATGGCACAATAGCGACGTCGACATGCGCGCGCTGCTCACACATTCGCTGCATGCCACGGCGGAGTTGTTCCGGGCGCGCGGCGCCACGCTGAATATCGAGATGCCGGACACGATACGATCGATACGGGCCGACCCGGACCGCCTGACCCAGGTCGTGCTGAATTTGCTCTCGAATGCGGTCAAATTCGTGCCGCGCGACGCGGGCCAGGTCGACCTGCGCTTGCTCGACGACGAAAACGGGCTCACCGTGGAGATTCGCGACAACGGCCCGGGGGTGCCCGTCGAGGAGGTGGGCGCGGTGTTCGAGAAGTTTCGCCAGGGCGGCGAGTCCGTGGGCCGGCCCCCGGGCACCGGCCTTGGGCTGACGATCAGCCGCCGGATCGTCGAGCATCTCGGGGGCAGGATCTGGCTGGATTCGACGCCCGGCCAGGGAGCCTGCTTCGCATTCTGGCTGCCCTGGCAGACGAAAGCCGAAGGGCCGTCTGGACAGCTACAGCTTTGATCGGCCGGTCGGCAACGACGCGGGTCGGGGGAGGGGGCATGGCCGTACGAATCCTGATCGCCGACGACGAGCCGAACATCGTCGTCTCGCTCGAATACATGTTGAAGCGCGAGGGCTACGAAGCGCTCGTGGCGCGCGACGGTCGCGAGGCGCTTGAGCGGATCGAGCGCGACCGGCCCGACCTGGTCCTGCTCGACGCAATGATGCCGGGCATGTCGGGTTTCGATGTCTGCCAGGCCGTTCGAGCGAACGAAGCGCTGGTTGGCACGAAGATCCTGATGCTCACGGCGAAGGGACGCGAGACGGACTTGGCCAGGGGCGAGGGGGTTGGCGTCGACGCCTACCTGACCAAGCCGTTCTCGACCAAACACCTGCTGAAAAAAATCCAGGAACTGCTCGCGGCGCCAGGCGAATGAAGGTCGATCGCCGGTTGCTTGTCGCGGGGCTGGCGCCGGGCCTCGGGCTGGCTGTCTGGCTGCTGGCCGGCGGCGCGCTGTTCTGGCTCACCCTGGACCTCTCCGAACGGCAATCGCTCGCAGCGGCTTTCGGTCCGATATTGGAGTCACGCGGCCTGCTGCCGGTGCTCTGGTGGCTGCTCGGAGCGGCACTGGCCGGGTGGGCCATGCGGCGGCTGTACGAAAGCCATGTCGCGGCGCCGGCGCGGTTGGCCGAGGCCGCCGAAGTGCTGGTCGCCGATCGCGCCGCCTCCGATCTCGGCTTGCGCGGGGGCGCGTCGCTTCAGCGCTTGGCGGGGGCGGTCAACGGGCTCGCGCACCAGCGGCGGGTCCTGAACGAGGAGATGGCGCGGCAGGTCCGCGAGGCCAGCCGCGGGGTCGCGCAGGAGCGCAACCGGCTCGCGGCGTTGATGGCCGAGTTGACGCAGAGTGTCGTCGTCTGCAATCTCGACGGCCGCATCCTGCTCTACAACAGCAGCGCCCGCACCCTGTTCCGCACGCTGCCCTCGACCTCGCACGCAATCGGCGGCGCAGACCTGATCGGCCTGGGACGTTCGATCTACACGATCTTCGATCGGCCGGTGGTCGCTCACGCGCTCGAGACAATCGACCGGCAGAGGGCTCGCAGGACTGCCGACGAAGCGAGCCCATCGGCGCAGTTCGTGACCAGCACGCCATCGGGCCGGTTGCTGCGGGTGCAAATGGCGCCTGTGCACGAGGTGTCGGCCGAGGCCGGATTGAGCAGCCCGCGCGATACGCGTCGCGACGACGCGTTGAACGGCTTCGTGCTCATGCTCGAAGACATCTCCGAGCAGTTCGACGAGCAGTCGCGGCGCGATCGGCAGTTGATGACGCTGACCGAGGGCAGCCGTTCGTCGCTCGCCAGCATCCGTGCCGCTCTCGAGATGCTCGATTACCCTGACCTGGAGGCCGGGGTGCGCGAGCGCTTCCAGCGCGTCGTGCAAGACGAGGTCGCGACGATGAGCGACCGGCTCGATACCCTGACTCAGGCAGGCTCCCAGGATCTGGCGATCCGCTGGCCGCTGCAGGACATGCTCGGCGCCGATCTGGTATCGGCGGTCGCCCGGCGCATCGAATCGACCCTGGGCAAGACAGTCGATACGGGCGAAGTCGACGACTCGCTGTGGTTGAAGGTCGACAGCTTCTCGCTCATGCAGGCACTGGTTTTCCTGGCCAATTGCCTCGTCGAAGAATTCGGGCTGCGTGCGCTGCAACTGCGGCTCGCCCGCGCCGGCCATCGCGCGCATCTCGACCTGCTCTGGACTGGGCACCCAGCCAGCACCGAGACCGTGATGGCCTGGCAACTGGGTCCCATGCAACTCGGCGAGCAACGCTCGCCCTTGTCCGTGCGCGAGGTGGTCGAGCGCCATGGCGGCGAGATCTGGCTCGAGCGCGAACGCGCAAGTCATTCGGCCTTTTTCCGCCTCCTGTTGCCGCTGACGGCGGACCCCGGCGCCTCGGGATCTTCCGAAGGCCCGGAAGCGGCTGCGGCCTCGCCCTCCGGCGGCAGCCGCCCGGAATTCTACGATTTCGACCTGTTCCGCACCACCGACAGCGAGCGCGAACTCGAGGATCGAGCGCTCGATCAACTGGTGTACACGGTATTCGATACCGAGACCACCGGCCTGGATCCTGGCGGGGGCGACCGGATCCTCCAGATCGGTGCGACTCGCATCGTCAACGGCAAGTTGCTGCGCGGCGAATGTTTCGATCAACTGGTCGACCCCGAGCGCGCCATCCCCGAAGCCTCGATCCCGATCCACGGCATCAGCCAGCAGCGGGTGCGCGGCCAGCCGACGATCGAGCAGGTGTTGCCGGCCTTCCACGCTTTTGCGCGCGACACGGTGCTGGTCGGCCACAACGTGGCCTTCGACATGCGCTTCCTGCAACTCGCAGAGGCGGCCAGCGGCGTGCGCTTCGAGCAACCGGTCCTCGACACGCTGCTGCTGTCGCAGGTGGTTCATCCCAATCAGGACTCGCACCGGCTCGAGGCGATCGCAGAGCGCCTGGGCGTGACGATGGTGGGCCGCCATACTGCTATCGGCGATGCGCTGGTCACCGCCGAGGTGTTCCTGAAGCTGCTCGCCCTGCTGCGCCAGCAGGGCATAATCACGCTCGGGCAGGCGCGCGAGGCCGCGGAGAAATCGTACTACGCGCGGGTGCGTTACTGAGCGATGCTGATGAGGCTTTGCGCTGCGCCATTGCCTACCGCAAGGTCGCAGCGGTGCCTGCCGACGAGATTGTAAGCACCCATGGGCGGCGCGCGAAGGCAGCAGAGGCCATCGTAGGTCGCCGGATGCCCGGGCGATTCGCGCATGTTTCTTCGGAATGGCTTCGACGACAAAATGGCGCACACCGTGTAGCCGCAGTTCGGGCCTCGATCAGGGCGCCGTTCCCTTGCCGAGCAACTGCCCCTTGACGGTCTGACCATACAGGTCGTAATGCAAATCGTGGTGCTGCTTGCGCGTCTCGGCGATCGACCCTTTGAAGCGCGGGTCTTGGGGGCGTTCGTGGCTGTCCATGAACATCGCCACGTCCCACGCCTCCTGGTCCGACAGCAATGGGATGGACGCCCCCACCCGCACCGGCATCAACGTGCCAAAGTGGCCAGCGTTACTTAAACCACTTGAACCGAGAGGGGCGTCCGTCATGAAG
>CAJDTU010000032.1_pt1 | contig 34964 bp, 27 predicted proteins | sample 7389901 | NCBI WGS metagenome assembly CAJDTU01 (sample SAMEA7055649, study PRJEB34461) | soil metagenome | biome: terrestrial ecosystem; feature: Peninsula; material: soil | place: Antarctica | collected 2016
AAGCGTGGCCAGGAAATTCACGCCCAGCCCAAAACCGAGTTCGAGCACCGTGAAGCGCTCGCGACCCCGCCAGCGCTCGGGCACCCGGCAGCCCGCCAGAAAGACCGAATCGGCCTGCTGCCAGGCGCCGGCGCGGCAGTGGAACCGATCGCCATAGAGCCGGTCGTAGGGCGCGCCGGTTGCGTCGAAGGCGAGGCCGGGGTGCGCCCCGAAGCGGTCGTTTGGCAAATCCAGTTCGCGATCGGGAATCGAGGCGAAATTCGAGGCGGAATTCATGCACGAAGCGCCGGAAAGTGCGGATGATAGCGGTCGTCGCCCGAAACAAGCCCCTGCAATGTCGCTGACCGAATGGCTTCCCCGCCCGTACCGAGCCGTGCGCGCCATGGCAGGCGAGTTGCGGCTCTCGTTTCTGCCGCCGCTCATGGTGTATCTCGCCGCCGGCGTTTCCGGGCTCACCGCCATTGTCGGCACCTTCTTCGTGAAGGACTATCTTGGACTGTCGGCTGAATTTCTGGCCGCGCTCGGCTTCTGGGCCGGGCTGCCCTGGGCGCTGAAGATGCCGCTCGGCCATCTGGTCGACCTGATCTGGCGCTGGAAGGGCTGGCTGGTGCTGCTTGGCGCAGCGCTGATCACGGTGAGCCTCGTCATCATGATCGGGCTGCTCGCCGATCCGCGGTGGATGGCCACGATGATGAGCATCGAAGCCTGGTTCGTGCTCGCCACGCTGCTTTCGCCGATCGGCTATGTGACCCAGGACGTGGTCGCCGACGCCATGACCGTCGAGGCCGTGCCGCGATTCGACTCCGAAGGCGAGCCTTTTGCGCCCGAGACGCTGCGCTCGATGCACACCACGATGCAGACGCTTGGCCGGGTCGCGATCATCGGCGGCAGTCTGCTCGTTGCACTCGCAAACGTGGTGCTGCTGCGCAACGCGAACCTGCTTCCCGAGGCGCAGCGGCTCGACGTCTACGTGTTCGTGTATCAGTTGGCGCTCGTGATCCCGGTGATCTCGGTTGCCGGCGTCGGGTTCGCTGCGTGGCTGGGATGGCGGGAGCGCGCGCGACTGATCGCCGAAGGACTCTCGTCGGTCGAGGTCGACGAACGCCAGGCCGTGCATGTGGAAACCCCGCCTGTGAACATGTGGATCCTTGGCGGCGGGTTGGTATTTGCGCTGGTGTCGCTCGGGGTGGGGTTGGGCGAGTTGCGCTGGGGGCAGGAGATCGTTCTCGGTGCGTCTCTTTCAGTGATCCTGGTGATGATGTGGCGACTCGTGCGCGAGCTCTCGGCCCAGGCACGCGGCACGCTCGTCGGCACCGCGGTGGTCATTTTCGTGTTTCGCGCCCTGCCGACGGCCGGCGCCGGGCAGACCTGGTGGATGATCGACGTCCTCGGCTTCGATCAGCAGTTCCTGTCGGTGCTGGCCCTGATCGGCGGCGCGCTCACCCTGGCCGGCCTGTTCGGCTTTCGCCGCTTCATGGCGGAGCGATCGATCTACTACATCGTCGGCTTCCTGACCATTGCGGGCACACTGCTGTCCCTGCCGTTCCTCGGCATGTATGACGGGCTGCACATCTGGACTGCCGCACACACCGGCGGCGTCGTCGATGCGCGGTTCATCGCCCTGGTGGACACCGCGGTCGAATCACCCCTCGGGCAGATCGCGATGGTCCCGATGCTCGCGTGGATCGCCAATTCGGCGCCGGAGCGACTGAAGGCCACCTATTTTGCGGTGATGGCCTCGTTCACGAACCTGGCGCTGTCGGCCTCGCAACTGGGCACCAAGTACCTGAACCAGATCTGGACCATCACGCGGGAGGTGCGCAATCCGGTCACCGGGGCGGTGAGCACGGCCGTGATCGTGCTCGGCCTCGTCTTGCCGTTCGCAACGATCGGCCTGGTGAAACTGGCGCGCTTGCGCAGCGCCTAGGCATTTTTCAAGGAATCGACTCATGACCCGAATCATCCATCGCACCCTGAACAAGCGTATGCCGGTCGCCACCGGCGGCGAGGGCTGTTGGCTGCACGACTCCGAGGGGCGGCGCTACCTCGACGCCTCGGCCGGTGCAGCGGTGTCCTGCCTGGGCCACGGCCACCCTGACGTAAAGGAGGCCATGCACGCGCAGATCGAGCGGCTCGCCTATGCGCACACCAGCTTTTTCACGACCGAGCCGGCCGAAGCACTGGCCGAGTTGCTGATGGCAGGCGCCCCCGATGGAATCGGCCATGTGTACTTCGTGTCCGGCGGCTCCGAGGCGGTGGAGGCGGCACTGAAGATGGCACGGCAGTACTTCGTGGAGATCGGCCAGCCGCAGCGCCAGCATTTCATCGCCCGCCGCCAGAGCTACCACGGCAACACCCTGGGCGCACGGCAACACCCTGGGCGCGCTGGCGGTCGGTGGCAACGCGTGGCGACGCGCACAGTTCGCGCCCTTGCTGATCGATGTCGAACACGTATCTCCGACCTACGAGTATCGTGACCGCCTGCCCGGCGAAAGCAATATCGAGTACGGCGAGCGCCTGGTGTGCGAACTCTCCGATACGATCGACCGCCTGGGTAGCGAGAATGTGATCGCCTTCGTCGCGGAAACCGTCGGCGGCGCCACGGCGGGTGCGCTCACCGCGCCGCCGGGGTACATGCGCGGGGTGCGCGAGTTGTGCGACCGCCACGGCATCCTGCTGATGCTCGACGAGGTGATGTGCGGGATGGGCCGTACCGGCACCTTGCACGCCTGCGAGCAGGAAGGGGTCGCCCCCGACCTGATGACGATCGCCAAGGGACTGGGCGGTGGCTACCAGCCGATCGGAGCCGTGCTGGTGCAGTCGCGGATCGTCGACGCCATTGCGCGCGGCACCGGCTTCTTCCAGCACGGCCATACCTACATCGGCCACGCCACGGCGTGCGCCGCGGCGCTTGCCGTGCAGCGGGTGATTCGCCGCGACAACCTCCTCGAGCGCGTTCGCGAGCAGGGAAAGGGACTGCGTGAGCGCCTGGTGAAGCGCTTCGTCGATCACCCGCACGTCGGCGACATTCGCGGGCGCGGTCTGTTCCAGGCGATCGAACTCGTCGCCGATCGCGAGTCCAAACAGGTCTTCGATCCGGCGCACGAGCTGCACGCGCGAATCAAGCAGGCCGCGATGGACCGGGGGCTGATGGTCTATCCAATGGGCGGAACGATCGACGGGCGCATCGGCGATCACGTCCTGCTCGCCCCGCCGTTCAGCGGTGGCCTCTGTGGCATCCGTGCTTGCCTGAGCGCCGGTTTCTGGTTGAATCCTGTCGTCCGCGCTGCCAGCCGCAGGCTGTCAGCCAACCATGTACCGCGCGAACGCCGCCAGGTCTACGTTGCCGCCGCTCACCAGCACGCCGATGCGCGCCCCTCGCCAGTCCTGCACCGCGGCGTCGAAGGCTGCTGCCGCGGCCAGGCAGCCGGTCGGCTCCACCACCATCTTCATGCGTTCGGCGAAAAAGCGCATCGTTTCGATGAGCCGGGCATCGCTGACGGTCATGATGTCGCGCACCCGGCGGCGAATGATCGGAAAGGTCAGCTTGCCCAGGTGGGTAGTCATCGCACCGTCGGCGATCGTCCTGGGCACCGGGATGCTCACGATCTGGCCGGTGCGCAGCGACTGCTGGCCGTCGTTGCCTGCCTCGGGTTCGACGCCGTAAAGCGCGCACTGCGGCGCGAGCGCCTCGGCGGCCAGGATGGACCCGGAAAGCAGGCCGCCGCCACCCAGGCACACGAACAACGCATCGAGCGGCCCTGTCTCCTCGAACAACTCGAGCGCAGCCGTGCCCTGGCCGGCAATCACCTGACGGTGGTCGAAGGGCAGGATCAGGCTGAACCCGCGCTCGGCGGCCAGGCGAGCCGAGATCGCCTCCCGATCCTCGGAGAAGCGGTCGTACAGGACGATCGCGCCGCCGTAGCCGCGCGTTGCCGCCAGTTTTGCCGGCGGTGCGTCGGAGGGCATTACGATGGTCGTGCGCACCCTGAGTTCTCGACCGGCCAGCGCGATGGCCTGCGCGTGGTTCCCGGAGGAAAACGCCAGTACGCCCGCCTCGCGATGCGCCTCGTCGAGCGCGGCAATGGCGTTGAAGGCGCCCCGGAACTTGAAGGCACCGGTGCGCTGGAAGTTCTCGCACTTGAAGAAGAACTGCGCCCGGTAGAGGGCGTCCGCCGTAGCGGAACGCAGCACGGGCGTACGATGCGCGATGCCCTCGAGGCGACGGGCAGCAAGGCGGACATCATCGAAGCTCGGCAGCACAGGTTCGGCGAAGGGCATTCGAATGGCTCAGCGGTAAGATCAGGCCTCAAGCATAAAGCCGCGCCCACAGGATAAGGCCGCGCGCGCAGGATCAGAGGCCACGATGCCGGGCGACCCGGCGCTCGTAGAACAGGACAGCGATGGACGAGCAGATCCCGCGCAGCGATTTTGGCCGTGTCACCGTTTACTTCGGCGAAAAATCGGGAAAGTATCCCGACGGCAACCAGGTCATCGTTCGTGGCACCGACACGCATGCCGCATTCGACAGCCCGCTTGTGTCGAATCGCATCGGTTCAGAATTCGATGACGCCGAACTTGTAGTGCTCGGTCACGTTCACGAGGATCACATGGCCGGCCTGCACCGGCTGGCGCGCGCTCGGGTCTACGTGCACGAGGGCGACCTGGCAGCGGCGCGCAGCTGGGACGGACTGGCTCGCCACTTCGGCACCGCACCCGAAAAGCGCGATGCCACTCGCGCTCGCATGGAGCGCGAGTTCCACTACGCGCCGCGCCCGGATGCGATCGGCTATGCCGATGGCGCCGTATGGGCGCTCGGTGGCAGCACAGTGCGGGCGATCCACATGCCGGGCCACACGCGCGGGCATTCGGTGCTGCTGATCGAACCCGAAGGAATCGCCTTCATCGGCGACATCGACTTGACCGGCTTCGGCCCCTACTACGGAGACGCCACCTCGCATCTGGGCGAGTTCCGGCGCACGCTCGCTCGCTTGCCCAACATTCCGGCAAAGATCTGGGTCACCTCCCATCATCGTGGCGTCTACACCGAACGGGCGGCGTTTCTCGAAGCGCTGGCGGCCTTCGGCGCGAAGTTCGACAAGCGCGAACGCCGCCTGCTCGAATTGTTGCGCCCAGGGCCAAAAACGCTCGAGCAACTGACCGAAGGCCGGATCCTCTATCCACCGGATTTCGCCGAGCCCTGGGCCGTAGACGCCGAGCGGCGAACCATCTCCCAGCATCTGGATGAGCTGCTGGCCGGCGGGCGTGTCGCGAAGGAATCCGACGAAACCTGGCGAGTCGCCTGATTCACAGTACCGGGAGAGCGCCTCCGTTTGTTGTCGACGACAACCGGATGCGGCTCACGGGCTGACCGTCGCGGCAGGCGCCCTCCGGGTAGACTCGATCTGCCAGCAGCGCACAAACCGGAGAATCAGCAGGGGTTCGCTGCGCCGATTGCCCAGTCGCTTGATCTACGTCGTTCACTTCATTCTCGGAGCTCTCCCATGAAGACTCGTGCAGCCGTGGCCTGGGAGGCCGGCAAACCGCTGACGATCGAGGAGGTGGAGCTGCAAGGCCCACAGCCCGGCGAGGTCCTCGTCGAGATCAAGGCCACCGGCATTTGCCACACCGATTACTACACCCTGTCGGGCGCGGATCCGGAAGGGCTCTTCCCGGCGATCCTCGGGCACGAGGGCGCCGGCGTCGTGCTCGACGTCGGGCCAGGCGTAACGAGCGTGAAGAAAGGCGACCACGTGATTCCCCTTTACACGCCGGAATGTCGGCAGTGCAAGTTCTGCCTGTCGCGCAAAACGAACCTGTGCCAGGCCATCCGGCTCACGCAGGGCAGGGGCGTGATGCCCGACGGCACGTCGCGCTTCTCGATCGACGGCAAGCCGATCCTGCACTACATGGGCACCTCGACCTTCTCGAATCACATCGTGGTGCCCGAGATTGCGGTGGCGAAGATCCGCGACGATGCGCCCTTCGATATCGTCTGCTACATCGGCTGCGGCGTGACCACCGGGGTCGGAGCGGTGCTGTTCACGGCCCGGGTCGAAGCCGGCGCCAACGTGGTGGTGTTCGGCCTGGGCGGCATCGGCCTGAACGTGATCCAGGGTGCGAAGATGGTCGGCGCCAACCGGATCATCGGCGTCGACCTGAACGGCGGGCGCGAGGCCATGGCCCGCGACTTCGGCATGACCGACTTCATCAATCCGAAAGAAGTCGACAACCTCGTGGATGCGATCGTGCAACGCACCGATGGCGGCGCCGATTACAGCTTCGAGTGTATCGGCAATCCGACCACCATGCGCCAGGCCCTCGAGTGCTGCCACAAGGGATGGGGCCAGAGCGTGATCATCGGCGTGGCCGAGGCCGGTGCCGAGATCGCCACGCGGCCGTTCCAGCTCGTCACGGGGCGCGTCTGGAAGGGCTCGGCCTTTGGCGGCGCCAGGGGCCGGACCGATGTGCCGAAGATCGTCGACTGGTACATGGACGGCAAGCTGCGCATCGACGAACTGATCACGCACCGCCTGCCCCTCGAGCGTATCAACGAAGGCTTCGCGCTGATGAAAAGCGGCGAGTCGATCCGCTCGGTCGTGCTTTACTGAAGGGGCTGGACGAGCCTCACAGCCACTGGCGAGGGCGCTCTGATCAAGCCGAGCGCCGGCTCAATTCTTTATCGAGGATCAAAAGATGGAGTTGCTCAACGAACACGGCTGCTTCGGCGGCGTGCAGCGCTTCTACCGGCACGATTCGACGACGATCGGCCTGCCGATGCGCTTCTCGGTTTTCCTGCCGCCGCGGGCACGCCAGAAGCGCGTGCCCGCGCTGGTATTTCTGGCCGGCCTCACCTGCACGGAAGAAACCTTTCCGATGAAGGCCGGCGCGCAGCGCACCGCGGCCGAACTCGGTCTGGCTCTTGTCGCACCCGACACCAGTCCGCGCGACGCCGGGGTCCCGGGGGAGGCCGACGCCTGGGATTTCGGGGTCGGCGCAGGCTTCTACCTGGACGCCGTGCGCGAGCCGTGGAGCCGTCACTGGCGCATGGAGAGCTGGCTGATGGACGAACTCCTGCCGCTGGTCGGCGACTCGCTTGCGATCGACGCAGATCGCATCGGGCTATTCGGCCACTCGATGGGCGGTCACGGTGCGCTCACCCTTGCGCAGCGCCATCCCGGGTGCTTCGGCTCGCTCTCGGCGCTCGCGCCAATCGCGGCGCCTTCGCGCTGCCCCTGGGGCGAGAAGGCGTTCACCGGGTACCTGGGCGACGACCGTAAAGCCTGGCAGGCACACGATGCGAGCGAACTGATGCGCAACCAGCAGACGGCTCCTTATCCAGGCGGCATCCTGATCGACCAGGGGCTTTCGGACAAGTTTCTCGACGATCAGCTTCACCCCGGCGTTTTCGAGGCCGCCTGCGCCGAAGCGGGCCAACCGCTCACGCTTCGCCGCCATGAGGGTTATGACCACGGCTATTACTTCATCTCGACCTTCATCGACGACCACCTGCACCATCACGCTCGCGAGCTGGCTCAGGACGGAGGGTGAAGGCGGGGCTCGGGGCGAGTTGGAAGCATCGAGCGTGGAGCGTGAGGTGGAACGCGCGCCGGAGGGACAAGCGGCCATCTTGCGGCGCCGATGCGTATCATCGATAGGCATTGAAACCCTTGGCGAGGTGGGATACATCGGATGAACGGGTTCGGACGATCGGGTTTCAGAAGGCCGCATGCACTGCTGTCGTTGTTTCTTGTATCGCTCGGACTTGCGCTGTTCACGATTCCGTTGCTCCTGCGGGCGGCGGCGCCGTCGCATGGAATCGCGCTCGCCTTGACGCTCGAGGGCGCGGTCGGACCCGCGTCGGCTGATTACCTGGTAAAGGGGCTGGCACGCGCCCGGGAGCGCGATGTCGGGGCGGTGATCCTGAGCATCGACACGCCGGGCGGTCTCGATATTTCAATGCGCCAGATCATCCGCGCGATCCTGGCCTCTCCGGTGCCGGTGCTGGCCTGGGTCGGTCCCAGCGGCGCGCGGGCAGCCAGCGCCGGCACCTACATCCTGTATGCCAGCCATATTGCCGCAATGGCGCCGGGGACCAACCTTGGTGCCGCCACTCCCGTGCAGATTGGCGGGGGCGGCGCGCCCGCCCCTTCGCCGGCCGGCGATAACGATCGCGAGCAGGGTGACCTGGATCGGCAAGGCGACCGATCAGCGCAGGACAATCCGGCACAAAGCAAGGATGGGTCGGCAGGCACGAGCGGGGCCACCGGCACGAGCCGATCAGCCGACAAGACCGGTTCTACAGACAAGAGCGCCCCGGCAGCCACGCAGCCCGACGCCGGCAAGGCGCCGCGCGATACCGCCAAACGCGCCAAGCCGGCGACAGCGATGGAAGCCAAGGTAACGAATGACGCGGTCGCCTACATCCGCTCGCTTGCCGAGCTGCGCGGCAGGAATGCCGATTGGGCCGAGGCGGCAGTACGCGATGCGGAAAGCCTGTCCGCTCACGCCGCGCTCGAGCGCAAAGTGATCGACATCGTTGCCCCGAGCATGGAGAACCTCCTGGAGCAAGCCGACGGTCGAACCGTGATGCTCGACCAGAAAAGCGTCGTGCTCCAGACCAAGGGCCTCACGATCGAACGATTCGACCCTGACTGGCGCACCCGCGTGCTCGGCGTGATCACCGATCCGAATGTTGCGCTGATCCTGATGATGATCGGCATCTACGGCCTGATCTTCGAGTTCATGAGCCCGGGCGCGCTACTCCCGGGAACGCTGGGTGCAATCAGCCTGCTGATCGGTCTCTACGCACTCGCCGCTTTGCCGGTGAACTTCACCGGTGTCGCACTGATCGTGCTGGGTACCGGATTGATGATTGCCGAGGCCTTCACGCCTTCGTTCGGCACGCTCGGCATCGGGGGGGTCGTCGCATTCATTTTCGGAGCAACCATCATGATGGACACCGGCACCGCACCCGGCTTCGAGCTTTCCTGGTCGATCATTGCCGGTGTGGCCGTCGCCAGTCTGCTGTTCGCCCTGCTGGTCGGCCGGCTCGCGCTGAGGTCCCGGCACGGAAAAGCCAAGACAGGCGCCGAAGCGATGCTCGGCGAGAAGGGCGAAGTCATGGACTGGTCGGGGCGCTCGGGCCACGTGTTCGCCCGCAGCGAGCGCTGGAACGCCGTGTCCGAAGTGCCGCTGGAAGTCGGCCGGCACGTCACGGTCGTCGGCATCGAACAACTCACGCTTCGCGTGGTCCCTGCTCAGCAAGACCCCCTTCTCACGGAGTAGCCGTCATATGGCCAGCCTTGTGTTTTTCCTGCCGATCCTGCTGCTCATCATTATCCTGGTCGGGCTGTCGGTTCGCATCCTGCGCGAATACGAGCGCGGCGTCATCTTCACGCTCGGCCGCTTCACCGGTGTCAAGGGACCCGGGCTGATCCTGCTCATCCCGTATGTTCAGCAGATGGTGCGCGTCGATCAGCGCGTGCTCGTCTTCGATGTGCCGTCGCAAGACGTCATCTCCAAGGACAACGTATCGGTCAAGGTCAGCGCCGTGCTTTATTTCCGGGTGGTCGATGCCGAGCGCTCGGTGATCGAGGTCGAGAACTTCCGCCAGGCCACCAGCGAACTGGCCCAGACGACCCTGCGCTCGGTACTGGGCAAGCACGATCTCGACGAGATGCTGTCCGAACGCGACAAGCTCAACCACGACATCCAGGCGCTGCTCGACGCGCAAACCAATTCCTGGGGGATCAAGGTCGCCAACGTCGAGATCAAGCACATCGACATCAGCGAAAGCATGATCCGGGTGATTGCCCGCCAGGCGGAGGCCGAACGCGAGCGGCGAGCCAAGGTCATCAATGCCGAGGGCGAACAGCAGGCGGCGCAAAAGCTGCTCGAGGCAGCGGAGATCCTGTCGTCGCGCCCGGAGGCGATGCAACTGCGCTATCTGAGCACGTTGCAGGTGATCGGGGCGCAAAACAGCTCGACGATCGTCTTTCCGTTTCCGACCGATGTCGGAAGCGCGCTGGCCAACCTCGTGCAGGCCGGAAACACCAGAAAGGAGCGATGAGCGCGATGAACGCATGGAGCGGGCCGAGGCCGCAGGCGTATATCGTTGCGGCCTTGCGCACCGCCGGCGGGCGTCGTGGGGGCCGGTTGTCGGGCTGGCACCCGGTTGACCTGGCTGCGCAGGTGCTCGACGCGCTGGTCGAGCGCAGCGGCGCCGATCCCGCGATGATCGACGACGTGATCATGGGCTGCGTGAGCCAGATCGGCGAACAGGCATCGAACGTGGCCCGCAACGCAGTGCTCGCTTCACGCCTGCCGGAATCAGTGCCGGCGACCACGATCGACCGCCAGTGCGGCTCATCACAGCAGGCGCTGCACTTTGCAGCACAGGCGGTAATGTCCGGCGCAATGGACATCGTGATCGCCGCCGGCGTGGAGAGCATGAGCCGGGTGCCGATGTTTTCACCGAACCTGCTGGCCGCCAAGGCCGGATTGGGTCAGTATTTGAGCCCGGCAATGCAGCGCCGCTATCACGAGGTCTCGTTCAGTCAGTTCCGCGGCGCCGAAATGATGGCACGCAAATATGGCCTTGCGCGGGAAGAACTCGACGCCTGGGCGCTTGAAAGCCACCGGCGAGCGATCCGCGCAACCCGCTCGGGCGCTTTTGGCGAAGAGGTCTTGCCGGTCGCGGTGCACGGCGGCGAGGCGGGCAGCGACGAATTTCACCTGGTCGACGAGGGTATCCGCTTCGATGCCACGCTCGAAAGTATCGGAGCCGTCAAACTGCTGCAGGAAGGCGGTGTGATCAGCGCCGCCAACGCGAGCCAGATCTGCGACGGCGCCTCCGGAGTGCTCGTCGTGAACGAACAGGGGCTGAAGAAGCTCGATGTTGCGCCGCTCGCGCGCATCCACCAGATGACGGTGCTGGGACACGATCCGGTCATCATGCTCGAGGCGCCGATCCCGGCCACTGAGCGCGCGCTCGCGCGCGCGGCAATGACGATCGGCGACATCGACCTGTTCGAGGTCAACGAAGCCCTCGCTCCGGTGCCGCTGGCCTGGCTGAAGGCCACGGGTGCCGATTCCGAGCGCCTGAATCCGCGCGGCGGCGCAATCGCCCTCGGCCACCCGCTCGGCGCGTCGGGTACCCGGCTGATGGCCACGCTCGTGCATGCGCTGCGCCAGACCGGTGGGCGCTATGGCCTGCAAACGATGTGCGAGGGAGGCGGCATGGCAAATGCTACGATCGTCGAATCGTTACGCTAACGATCTATCAATCCACAGCGAGGAACGTCCCATGCACGACGGAATCACCGAACAGAAGAACAAGCTGGTTGCCGAAATCAAGAAAGTGATGGGCGAGCTCGACAGCCTGCTGCGAGACTCGGCTTCCGACGCCACCGCCGGAGTTTCCGGGGTCCAGGATCGCCTGCGCGACCGAATGTATGCCGCACGCGAGACGCTGGCTGACCTGGAATTCCAGGTTTCCGATCGGGCGCGCGCCGCGGCTCACGCCACCGACGACTACGTGCGCACGCACCCCTGGGCTTCCATCGGCGCCGCAATCAGCGTCGGTGTCCTCATCGGTCTCGTGCTCAACGCGAATCGTCGCTGATTCCGCTCAGTTCGTCATCGGGCGGCGTGATCACTTCGTCCACCGCTGCTTCGACATCGGCAGTGGTGGTGTCGCGCCCGGCGCTTGCCCGCTCGCCGGTTCCCGACGAATCGCTGTCACTGTCGAGGTTGGCATCGCCGATGTCCGGGCCGGCAGTACGAGTGCCCCCGCTATCGGGGTCTTCGGTCGTTCCACGGTCCAGTCCTTCGGCGAGGTCGGCGCCTCCCGCGCCGCCGCGCAGCCCGTGTCCGCCTACGATATCGCTTCCCGAATCTGACGAATCGCTCGGGCCGAGGGCGCCCGTGCCGTGACCTCTACCCGTGTTTGGCGGTGTTTCACCGGTGATATCGAGGGTGCTGTCGGCCATGTCGCTTCTCCTTGATCAACGACAGAAAAGTGAGCAAGGCGCGTGCCGCCGTAGGAACGTGTGGCGACAGCACCCCTGAGAACGGCTGTCAGCGTGCTCCCGAAGCCGATGCGCTGCGGTACGGCTGCTCGAAGGGCCTGAAGTCGTGCTCGGCCCGGGCGCCGGCGATCCACGACGCTACGCCGGGCGCCTGTACCACGCGCGCGGCATAGTCCTCGCACGGCGGGTCGAGCGGCAGGCGGTAGGTTCTGACGCGCATCACGGCCGGCGCGAAGAACGCGTCGGCGATGCCGAACGCACCGAACAGGAACGGTCCACCTGATGCGATCAGGCAGTCGGTCCAGATCTCGCTCAGGCGCGCCAGATCAGCCGATGCCTCGGGGCGTTGGGCGAGCATGCGCGCTCCCACGTCGGGGAGCTGCGCTTCGATGTTCATCGGAAAGCTGCTTCGCAACCCCTGGAAGCTCGAGTGCATTTCCGCTGTCACGCTGCGAGCCAGCGCTCGCGCCGCCGACGCCCGCGGCCACAAATCATGGACTGCTTTACCTTCGTGGTGGACGACAAGCGTAAGCTCGTGAGCTCGTATTTTCGCCCTGCCAATCTGTTAAGGAGAACTTCATCATGGCCAACCCCCGGGACGTCGCCGTAATCGTCGGTAGCTTGCGAAAGGAATCCTTCAGTCGCCGGCTCGCGCTCGCGATGGCAGCGCTCGCGCCGTCGTCCTTGAAGTTGCAGATCGTCGAGATCGGCGACCTGCCCTTGTTCAACCAGGATCACGAGGCCGATCCGGTACCCGCCGTGCTCGAATTCAAGCGCCGCATTGGCGCTGCCGACGCCGTGCTGTTCGTGACCCCCGAGTACAACCGGTCGGTTCCCGGGGTCCTGAAGAACGCAATCGATGTCGCTTCGCGGCCTTATGGCAAGAGTGCCTGGAGCGGCAAGCCCGGCGCCGTCATCTCGAACTCGCCGGGAGCAATCAGCGGCTTCGGCGCCAATCATCATCTGCGCCAGTCGCTCGTCTTTCTGGATGTCCACGCCATGGCCCAGCCGGAGGCGTACATCGGCAAGATCAACAAACTGCTGGGCGCCGACGGCGCCATCACCGATGATTCGACCCGTGAGTTCCTGAAGAAATTCCTGGAAACGTTTGCCCAGTGGGTCGAGCGCAACCCGGCGCCCAAGCCTGTAAACGCGTGAAAGCCGGCCGCAGCCGCGTCGTGCGAAGGCCTGCAACCTGATGCGCTGCGCAAGCGCCAGAAGGGTTTCAAACGGGAGCCGCCCGGTTCTGCCCGCACTCTGACCCGGACCCATTGGTCCCAGCCATGAAACCTTCAGGCGAGCCGGCCGCTTCGACGGTATTGTTCCCATCCGAGCGAATCATCGCGCTGAGCGACGGCGTCTTTTCGGTCGCCGCGACCCTGCTGATCATGGACGTCCGATTGCCGGCCAGCGGCTCGCCGTTCGAGTGGGCCGCATTCACCGGGATCTGGCCGCGGGTGCTGGGCTATGCCATCAGTTTCCTGGTGACCGGCCAGTTCTGGATCGCCTATCACCGAAAAATGCGCTTCGTCGAACGCGTCGACGTTCGGGCTGTGTGGCTGAACCTGGTCTTTCTGATGACGGTCGCCTTCATCCCGTTTTCGACCTCGGTACTCAGCGAACACGGCAACCGCGATGCGGTCGTCCTTTACGCGCTCACCGCCATCGCCGCCTCCACGATGCTATTGCTGCTCTGGCTCTACATCGGCCGGCACAGCGCCTGGCTGCACGGCGGCAGGGCGACGCAGGAGCAGCAGAGCGAACGCCTGCGCGGTCTGGCGCCGCCCCTCGTGTTTCTCGTCTCCATTCCGATCGCGTTCCTCGATCCGGACTGGGCCATGTACTCCTGGATCCTGCTGGTGCCTATCGTCGTGCTGATGGCGAGGCGTTGAACGGCCTGCAACTCCCGGCGTTACTGCGACTCGTTGGTGTAACGGCCACTCGTTGGCGCTACCGCGACTCGTTGACGTTTCTGCGGCTCACTGCCATCCGTAGCGCCGGGTATAAAAGCCCTTCATCGCCTGCACGAGCAGCATGTAGCCAAGCAGGATGAACGGCAGCAACGCGAAGTAAAGCGGGGGCAGCGGCTGCAGCTTGAAGGCGCCGGCGAGCGGCCCCATTGGCAGGAAGATCCCGACCGCCATGATTGCGCCGGTCATCGTCAGCAGCGGTGCAGAGGCGCGGCTTTGCACGAACGGAATCCGCTTCGTGCGGATCATGTGCACGATCAGCGTCTGGGTGAGCAGCCCGACCACGAACCAGCCGGACTGGAACAGGGTCTGGCGCTCGACGCTGTCGGCGTCGAAGATGAACCACATCATCGCGAAAGTGACCATGTCGAAGATCGAACTGATCGGACCGAAGAACAGCATGAAGCGGCCGATCTTCTCCGGCTGCCAACGCTGGGGAACGCGCAACTGCGCATCGTCCACGTTATCGAAGGGAATTGCGATCTGCGAGATATCGTAGAACAGGTTCTGGACCAGCAATTGCATGGGCAGCATCGGCAAAAACGGCAGGAACGCGCTCGCCACGAGCACCGAAAACACGTTGCCGAAGTTCGAGCTGGCAGTCATGTTGATGTACTTGAGCATGTTGGTAAAGGTCTTGCGGCCCTCGACCACGCCTTCCTCGAGCACCATCAGGCTTTTTTCCAGCAGGATGATGTCGGCGGCCTCCTTGGCGATATCGACGCCCGAGTCGACCGAGATGCCGATGTCGGCGGCCCGCAGCGCCGCCGCGTCGTTGATGCCGTCGCCGAGAAAACCCACGACCCTGCCGTTCGCCTTCAGGATGCGAACGATCCTTTCCTTGTGCGCCGGCGTGAGTCGGGCGAAGACATTCACGCGCTCGGCGGCTTCGGCAAGTGCACGATCGTCCATCGCGTCGACTTCGGCGCCTACCACCAGGCCGTTCATTTCCAGGTCGACTTCGCGACAGATCTTTGCCGTGACCAGGTCGTTGTCTCCGGTCAGAACCTTCACCGTCACGCCGTGTTCGGCCAATGCCTTGAGTGCCGGCGCAGTGGTTTCCTTCGGCGGATCGAGAAACGCGATGTAGCCGAGCAGCGTGAGTCCCGCTTCATCGGCCACGCCATAGACATTTTGGGTGGGCGGCAGCTCGCTTGCGGCGACGGCGACTACGCGCAGGCCTTCCCCGTTCAGCGCGCCGGTCACCTCGCGCACGTTGGCCAGCAAGTTCGCGGTCAACGCCTCGTCGACTTCGCCATGGCGCACCTTGGTGCAGGCGTGGAGAATTTCTTCGACCGCGCCCTTGCAGATCAGCAGATGATGCTCGTCGTGTTCGGCAACGACCACGGACATCCGGCGTCGGCTGAAGTCGAACGGGATTTCGTCGATCTTTCGAAACGCCGTGGCGATGTGCACCTTTTCATGCACGTCGGCATGCTCGAGTACCGCAACGTCGAGCAGGTTCTTCAGCCCGGTCTGGTAGAAGCTGTTCAGGTAAGCGTATTCCAGTACGGCATCGGACTCCTCGCCGAACACATCGGTGTGGCGCGACAGGAAGATCTTGTCCTGAGTGAGGGTTCCGGTCTTGTCCACGCACAGCACGTCCATTGCGCCAAAGCTCTGGATCGCCTCCAGGCGCTTCACGATGACCCGGCGCCCGGACATCGTCACCGCGCCCTTGGCAAGCGTCGAGGTGACGATCATCGGCAGCATCTCAGGCGTCAGGCCGACTGCGACCGACAGCGCGAAGAGCGAGGCCTCGAGCCAGTCGCCCTTGGTGAATCCGTTGATCAGCAGCACCAGCGGCGCCATGACGAGCATGAAGCGGATGAGCAGCCAGCTCACCCGGTTGATCCCGGCCTGGAATGCCGTGGGAAGCGGATCGACTGCCGCGACCCGCCGCGCGAGCGCGCCGAAGTAGGTTTGATCGCCGATTGTAAGCACTACGGAGAGCGCCGATCCGGACACGACGTTGGTGCCCATGAAGAGCAGGTTGTCCATCTCCAGCAGGTTCGCCGCCCCGGGGTCGCGCAGACTCGCGAATTTTTCCGTGGGCAGTGACTCCCCGGTCATCGCTGACTGGCTGATGAACAGGTCCTTCGCGGAGAGCACTCGCAGATCGGCCGGGATCATGTCGCCGGCGGAGAGCACCACGATGTCACCGGGAACCAGTTGCTTGATGGGCAGTTCTTCGCGCTGCGTCGCCGCGGAGAAAGGGATCGGGCTGCTCGCCAGGCCGGTGGGCGTCCGGTTGCGCGACATAAGGGCTTCGGCAGTGCCTTTGCCGGAATCGGCGGCCGACGCGGGCGCCTCGGGCGCCGAAGGCTTCTCCGGTGCCTGGCGGCGCAGCACAGTGGCGGTGTTGCTCACCATGTCCTTGAGCTTGTCGGCCGCCCGGTTCGACTTTCCTTCCTGCCAGAACCGGATCAGGGTCGACAGCGCGACCATGGCGGCAATGACGATCGTGGCCTGGATATCGCCGGTCAGCCCCGACACGACTGCCAGCACGGTCAGCAGCAGGTTGAAAGGGTCCCGATAGCTGCGCCACAAGTGCATCCACCAGGGCAGGGGCTTTTCATGGGCAATCTCGTTGGGCCCGGCGCGCGCGCGAATCGCTTCGGCCTCGCCCGCGGTCAGGCCGTCGGCCGAGGTGCCGAGATCGATCAGCAAACGGTCGCGGTCGCAGCGTGCCGACGCCATCAACGATGCGGACAGTGCCCGCGGCACATCCTTCGCGCTGCCGCGGGCGGCGATCGCCTCCAGCAGCGGAAAGCGACGGAAATGCCGCGTGATCGCACGGTTGCGGATCAGGCTGGCAAAACGCTCAGTGAGAAAGTCCAGGTTCACGCTGATCGGATACCGATTTGCGGTAAATTGGAGCGATCCCCTCGGGGACCGTAGCCTGTCGGTTCCTCGGAACTTCCGTGTCGACCAGAAAATTCCTGCTGCTTGGCAGCTTACTGCTCGCGATTGTCGCCGGCGCGGGTATTTTTGTTGCGCGCGGGAGCATCGCTCCAGCCTCCATGGTGCCCGCGGCGGCGCCCGCCGTCGCGGTTACCGCGGCACCGGCACTGCGTAAATCGATGCCCTTCCGTTTGCGCGCGATCGGCAACGTCCAGGCATACACCACGGTCGCCCTCAAGTCCCTCGTCGACGGCCAGATCGTCTCGGTGCATTTGCGCGACGGGCAGCGGGTAGAGAAGGGTGACTTGCTGTTCGAGATCGATCCCCGCCCGTATCAGGCGAGCCTTGCGCAGGCGCAGGCCACGCTTGCGAAGGACCGCGCCCTGCTCGCGCGCGCAACCGAGCAGCAAAAGCGCAACCAGGACCTGCTGCAGAAGAACTTCATCTCACCGGATGCCTACCAGCAGGTGAAAACGAACACCGAGACGGCCGCGGCAGTCGTCAACGCTGACCAGGCGGCCGTCGACAGCGCGCAGTTGCTGCTCGCGCACTGCTCGATCCGTTCACCGATCAACGGTTACGCCGGCAAGATCATGATCCAGGCCGGCAACCTGGTGAAGGCCAACGACTCGACCGCGCTGGTCGTGATCAACCAGGTGGTGCCGATCGACGCGTCGTTCTCGGTGCCCGAACAATACGTGGGCCGGATTCGCAGCGCCCAGGCAAAAGGCGATCTTGTCGTGCAGGCCGATCTGGAAGGAATACCGAAGCCCGCCACCGGCAAGCTGGTCTTCATCGACAACTCAGCGGATCCCGCTACCGGCACCATCAAGCTCGAGGCGGAGTTCGCCAATACCGATACGAGCCTGTGGCCAGGACAGTACGTCAACGTGGCGCTGACCTTGTACGTTCAGAAGGATGCCATCGTAGCGCCGTCGATCTCGATACAGAACGGGCCGAATGGCCAGTATGTGTTCGTCGTCAAGCCGGATCGAACGGTGGAATTGCGTACGGTGAAGGTCGATCGCGCGGAAGGCGACGAAACGATCGTTTCTTCCGGGCTCGAGGCGGGCGAGCAGGTCGTGACGGCGGGTCAGCTTCGCCTGGCCCCCGGGACGCGCGTGGCCGTGGGCACTGCCGGGGACGCCTAGTGAACCTTGCCGAACTTTTCGTGCGACGCCCTGTCATGACCGTACTGGTCATGACGGGAATCATGATTTTCGGCATTTTCAGCTACCGGTTGTTGCCGGTCAATGCGCTGCCCAACGTCGACTTCCCGACCATCCAGGTCTCCGCCACCCTGCCTGGGGCCAGCCCCGACACCATGGCGTCGGCGGTCGCCACGCCGCTCGAAAAGCAGTTCTCGACCATCGCGGGCATCGATTCGATGACCTCGTCGTCGTCGCAAGGATCGACCGCGATCACGCTGCAGTTCGCACTCGATCGCAGCATCGACGCGGCCGCCCAGGACGTGCAGTCGGCGATCGCCGCTGCGGCGCGCCAGTTGCCCTCGTCGTTGCCTTCGCCGCCGACGCTGCGCAAGGTCAACCCGGCCGATGCGTCGATCCTGCTCCTTGCGCTGACCTCGTCGACGCTGCCCTTGTCCACGGTGGACGACTATGCGGAGAACCTGCTGGGCCAACGCATTTCCACAGTGAGCGGTGTGGCCCAGGTGCAGGTCTTCGGCTCCCAGCAGTACGCGGTGCGCGTCCAGCTCGATCCGAGCGCGCTGGCAACCCGCGGCATCGCGCTCACCGATATCGAGCAGGCCATCGGCGAGGCCAATGTGAATCTTCCGACCGGCACCCTGTCGGGGCCGGCGCGCGCCACTTCGCTGCAGGCAACCGGGCAACTCGAAGACGCTGCCGCGTTCGCCCCGTTGATCGTTGCTTATCGCAACGGTGCTCCGGTGCGCCTGAACCAGCTCGGCCAGGTGCTCGACAGCGTGCAGAACGACCAGGTCGCGGCCTGGTACAACGGCACCCGGGGGGTCGTTCTCGCGATCCAGCGTCAACCGGGCACCAACACGATCGATACGGTGGATGCGATCAAGCGGATCCTGCCGACCTTCGAGGCGCAACTGCCGCCATCGGTGAAGCTCGACATCTTGTACGACCGCTCGCAATCGATCCGGGCCTCGGTCAACGACGTGCAGGAGACGCTACTGATCGCCCTGGTGCTGGTGGTCGGGATCATTTTCGTGTTCCTGCGCAGCGTGCCGGCAACCGTGATTCCCAGCCTGGCGCTGCCCACGTCGATCATCGGCACCTTCTCGGCGATGTACCTGTTCGGCTACAGCATCGACAACCTGTCGCTGATGGCGCTCACCTTGTGCATCGGCTTCGTGGTCGATGATGCCATCGTGGTACTAGAGAACATCACCCGCCATATCGAGATGGGCAAGCCGCGGCTGCAGGCTACGCTGGACGGCACCCGGGAGATCGGCTTCACGATCGTGTCGATGACGGCCTCCCTGGTGGCCGTCTTCATCCCCGTGCTGTTCATGGGCGGCATTCTCGGGCGCCTGCTTCATGAATTCGCCGTGACGATCATCGTTGCCGTACTGCTGTCCGGCTTTGTCTCGCTCACGCTCACGCCTTTGCTGTGCAGCCGCATGCTCGTCGACGAGCGCAAACGCAAGCACGGACGCATCTACGCACTCAACGAGCGCGCGTTCAACGCAGTGCGCCACGGCTACGATCGCAGCCTGCTCTGGGCGCTCGACCATGCACGCCTCACCATGCTGGTATTCGTGGCGGTCTTCATCGCCACCGGTGTGCTGTTCGCCTGGATGCCGAAGGGCTTCCTGCCCGCCGACGACAACGGCCAGATCGTGGTGTTCACCGAAGCGGCGCAGGACGTTTCGTTCGACGCCATGGTCGCCCTGCAACAGAAGGTGGCCGCCATCATCCAGAAAAACCCGTACGCGGCGGGTTCGATGTCGTCGGTCGGCGTCGGCGGATCCAGTTCCACGCTCAACCTGGGGCGGATCTTCGTGACCTTGAGCGATCGCGCCAACCGGCCGAGCGCCGACGAGATCGTGCAGCAACTGCGCCCGCAACTGGCGAATGTGCAGGGCGTCAACGCGTACGTGCAGAACGTGCCGACGATCCGCATCGGCGGGTATCTCACCAAGAGCCCTTACCAGTACACCCTGCAGGGCACCGACACGGCCGAGCTTTTTCGCGTGGCGCCCCAAGTGCAGGCCAAGCTGAAGGGCTTGCCGGGGCTCGTCGGCGTGACCAGCGACCTGCAGATCGGAACGCCGCAGATCACCGTCGACATCGATCGCAACAAGTCGGCTGCGCTCGGCGTGTCGGCGCAACAGATCGAAACCACGCTCTATGACGCCTACGGCTCGAGACAGGTGTCGACCATCTACGCACCGAACAACCAGTACTGGGTAATCATGGAGCTCGCGCCTCAGTACCAGGCTGATCCATCGGCGCTGTCGCTGCTGTATGTGCGCTCGAGTTCGGGCAGTCTGGTACCGCTGAACGCGGTGGCGACACTGAAGCCGTCGGTGGGTCCGCTGGCGATCACTCACCAGGGCCAGTTGCCGTCGGTCACCCTGTCGTTCGATCTGGCGCGCGGCGTGTCGCTCAGCCAGGCCATCGGCCAGATTCAGCAAGCCACTGCCGAGATGCGCCTGCCGGCGACGATCACCGGAAACTTCCAGGGTGCGGCGCAGGCGTTCCAGTCTTCGCTCCAGGGCATGGGCCTGCTGCTTACGATGGCGGTGCTGGTGATTTATCTCGTGCTCGGCATCCTCTATGAGAGCTTCGTGCATCCGCTGACGATTCTGTCCGGATTGCCGAGCGCCGCTTTCGGCGCCCTGGTGACCTTGCTGCTATTCGGCGTCGACCTGAACATGTACGCCTTTGTCGGCATCATCATGTTGATCGGCATCGTGAAGAAGAACGCCATCATCATGATCGACTTCGCGATCGAGGCGCAGCGCGGAGAGGGTAAAGCGGCTCGCGCCGCGATCTATGAGGCCTGCCTCACGCGCTTTCGCCCGATCATGATGACGACGATGGCAGCATTGATGGGCACGCTGCCGATTGCCCTGGCGATCGGCGCTGGCGGCGAAGCCCGCCGCCCGCTCGGTCTTGCGGTTGTCGGCGGCCTGGTGGTTTCGCAAGCGCTCACGCTGTACATCACGCCGGTGGTGTACCTGTATCTGGAGAGAGCCCGGCAGTGGCGGATCCCGCAACACGCCGGGTCCCGTCGGGAGGCTGCGGAGAGCTGAGCGCGCCGGCTTCTGTCACCATTGCGTCTGGCCCTCATTCAGCGCCCTTGCGGGGGCGCCCTCGGAGCAGCGATCTTGACCCGTTTGCACAAGCGTTTGCCCGAACTCTCGCCCGACGTACTGAGCTCCCTCGCGCGCGGCATCGAAAAGGAAAGCCTGCGCGCCCGGACCGATGGCGCGCTGGCAGACACCCCGCATCCGCCCGCGCTCGGCTCCGCGCTGACGCATCCCCACGTCACCACCGACTTCTGCGAATCGCAGGTGGAGATGATTACCGGCGTGCACGACACCGCCGATGCGTGCCTGGCCGAACTGACCGAGATTCATCAGGTCGTCTACCGCCGCATCGGCGACGAAATCCTGTGGAGTGCAAGCATGCCGTGCGGGCTGCCCGCCGACGATGCGATCCCGATCGGACAATACGGGCACTCCAATGTCGGTCGCGCCAAGACCATCTATAGGAAGGGCCTGGCACGACGCTACGGCAGCCGGATGCAGACGATCTCCGGAATCCATTACAACTTTTCGCTGCCGCAGACCGCCTGGCCCATGCTGCAGCGCGCCGACGAGGTCGACCTTCCCGAGTCCGCGTATCGCACCGCCGCCTACTTCTCGTTGATCCGCAATTTCCGGCGCCGTTCGTGGTTGCTGCTGTACCTGTTCGGTGCTTCGCCCGCCGTTTGCCGATCCTTCCTCGCCGATCAAGGCCATGGGCTGCAGGATCTGAGCGCCGACACCCTGTACCTGCCGCACGCAACGTCGCTGCGCATGGGCCCACTCGGCTACCAGAGCAACGCGCAAGCTTCGGTAGCGGTGAGCTTCAACTGTCTGGAAAGTTATTCCGACTCGCTGAGTCACGCGCTCAACGACCCGTATCCACCGTATGAGGCGATAGGGTTGCGCGACGGTGACGATTACCGGCAATTGTCGACGACGCTCTTGCAGATCGAAAACGAGTTCTACGGCACGATCCGGCCCAAACGGACGATTCGTCCAGGCGAGCGCCCGCTGCGCGCGCTTGCGCAGCGCGGCGTACAGTACGTGGAGGTGCGCTGCCTGGACATCGACCCCTTTTATCCCATCGGCATTCCGATCGACACCGCGCGCTTCCTCGACGTCTTCCTGCTTCATTGCCTGCTTGGCGAGAGCCCGCCGGACACGCCGGAGGAAATTGCCGCCCTCTCGAGTAACCAGCATCTCGTCGCGCAGCGTGGGCGCGAGCCCGGGTTGCGCCTGAAGCGAGGAACCGAACAGATCGGCCTTGCCCAGTGGGGTGCAGAGGTGCTGCACGAATGCGAGCCGATCGCCGAGGCGCTCGATGCTGCCGTAAGCGCGGCGCCCGGCGACGCCGGGCCGCGACGCCGCACCGCGCACCGCGATGCGCTGGCCGCCGCGCGCGCGGAGATGGCCGACCCCGGCATCACGCCGTCGGCGCGCGTGCTGCGCGAGATGGCACAGCGCCACGGCAACTCCTTTCCGGGCTTCGCCCTGGCACGGTCGCTGCGCCATCGCGCTGAATTGCTTGCCATGCCGCTGCCGCCCGAAGCCGCGGCGCGCCACGAGCAGATGGTGGCGCAGTCATTGACCGATCAAGCCCGGATCGAAGCCGCCGACACCATGCCCTTCGAGACCTATCGGCAGCGCTACCTGGCGGGCGATCTGCCCACCGCAGCATGAGGAGGCGGCGCCCTTTGCACCCGTGCATCGCTGATCCCCGCCGATGACCGGAACACCCGGCTTCACGATTTTCCGCCAGTTCCCCTACCTGTCGGCGCTCGAACACGGCGCCTTTGTCTTCGCGGGCTTGCTCGTCTACGTGCTGGTGACCCGAATCGGCCATCAGCGGCGCCACCCGTCGGCGGCGATCGGCTGGGTGCTCGGCATCGCGCTGGTACCTTACCTTGGCGTGCCGCTTTTCCTGTTGCTCGGCGCTCGCAAGCTCACGCGTCCCGTACACGTCGCGCCCGGGCACCGGCCCGCCGCTGGCACTTCGCCCGGGCCGCCGTGGGCGGTCGAGTTGGCGGCTTCGATGAACCTGCAGGAGCCGAGCTGGAATGCCGGCGCACACTTTCATGAACGCGGGCGCGAAGCGCACGCCGCGCAAATGCAGGGAATCGCGCAGGCCCGCCACAGTGTGGATCTGTGCACCTTCATCCTGGCGAACGACGAAATCGGGAATGCCGTCGCTGCCGCCTTGGCGGCAGGCGCAGCACGCGGGGTGCGCGTGCGCCTGTTGCTCGATGCCATCGGGAGCATGCGCGCTTCCCGGCGTCACTTGCATGGGCTGCGGGAGGCGGGAGTCGAGGTGCGCTGGTTCATGCCCCTGCTGCATAACCCCTTGCGCGGACGCACCAACCTTCGCAACCACCGCAAGCTCCTGATTACAGACGGCGAACGGATGTGGAGCGGCGGGCGCAACCAGGCAGATGAGTATTTCCTCGACCGACCGGGCCGCTCCGCCTGGGTCGACCTCACCTTCGAGGTGTGTGGCCCGCTGGCGCAGCAAGCCCACCACGTATTCGAGCGCGATTGGACCGTTTCGACCGGATTGCGGCGGGGGGAGCGATTGCCATCTCTGCACACAGCCGATGCACCGCACGGCGATGTAGCGACCCAGCTGGTGCCAAGCGGGCCGGATCACGCCGACGACACGGTCTATGCCTTGCTGCTGGCCGGCGCCTGGCAAGCGCGCAAACGGATCCTGGCGGCAACACCGTACTTCGTGCCCGATGACGCGCTGATGTCGGCGTGGTGCATGGCTTGCCGGCGCGGCGTGCAGCTCACGCTCTTGCTGCCGGGGCGCTCCAACCACCATCTCGCCGATCTGGCTCGCGAACGCTCGCTGCGCTCCCTGGCAGAGGCCGGCGCCCGGATCTACCTGTACCCGACCATGCTGCATGCAAAGGTCGTGGTGATCGATGAAGCCGTGGCCTTGTGCGGATCGGTCAACCTGGATGGGCGAAGCCTCTTTCTCAACTACGAGATAATGACCGCGTTCTACAGTCGCGCACAGATCGATTGGCTCAGTCGCTGGCTCGCGCGCCACGTGATGGCCGCGCATCCCTACCAAGCTCGCCGTCCATCATGGAGCCGCGATGTGCTCGAGGGGGTCGTGCGGGCTGTGGGGTTTCAGCTGTGACACGCAATCGGGATCGAGCCGGACAGCCTCAGAAACTGAGCGTTGCGGCGCCCTGCTTGATCTGCTCATGCATCACGCTCGCCCCGCTGATCACCACGCCCTCGATCAGGTCGCTTTCCTCGTAGCCGCGCGCCTTCACGCATGGCGTGCACGCCCACAGCTTGCCACCACGCTCCATGAAGTCGTCGACCAGCTGGCGCAGCGGCGACAGCGGCGCTACGACGGTGGAGTCGATGGCGTGCTTGCGCACGAGGTCTACCGCGGAACTGGTAAGAAACACCGATACCTCGAGGCCTGCGGTGAGTCCGCCGCAGGCGATCGTGAATCCGACGGACGAAAGTTCGTGGTCGGCTCCCCGCGTCATCAGCACCACGAGCTTGCGAGCAGGTTCAGCCATGGCAGTCTCCCGATGGATTGGCGTGATCTCGCACCGTTCAGGGCAAACGCCATGCCTGCAAGCGCTGTGCCTGCTTCGCAGGCTGATGCAGGCCGGATGGCCGGGCCGATCCTGCGCTAGTCTGAAGCAGCCGATCTGACCCCGATCCCGATCCTGCACCCGTTCACACGTCTCCGCGCCGCACCCCCCGATCACTTGGCAGGGCGGGCGCGCGGATCCAGAATGACGAACGCTCCGCGGTAAGTCGGGGCCACGTCCTCCCCTGCCATCATGTCCCTCGACTCCAGCCCGGAATTGGTCAACGCGGTCGTCCTGCTCGCAGCCGGCGTGCTCGCGGTGCCACTGTTCAAGCGGTTGCGGCTGGGCTCGGTGCTGGCCTACCTTGTCGCCGGATTGGTGATCGGCCCGTTCGGGGTCGGCGTTTTCAGCGACCCCGGACACATCCTGCACGTGGCCGAGCTCGGCGTCGTGATGTTCCTGTTCATCATCGGCCTCGAGATGCGGCCCCGGCGGCTGTGGAAGCTGCGTCGGCAGATCTTCGGCGACGGATTGCTGCAGGTGGTCGCTTGCGGCGCATTGCTGACCGGGCTGGGCTTGCTGACCGGATACGCTCCGCCCGCCGCTTTCATCGCCGCGATGGGCTTCGTGCTGACCTCGACCGCCACCGTCATGCAACTGCTCGAGGAGCGCGGCGAGACGCTCACGCCGCCCGGCCAGCGGATCGTGTCGATCCTGCTGCTCGAGGATCTCGCCATCGTGCCGCTGCTGGCGATCGTGGCCTTCATGTCGCCCCCGGCAGACGGCGCCGGCTCGCACTGGCTCACGGTCGGTGTCGCCCTGGCCGCCATCGCCGGCCTGGTCGCGGTGAGCCGCTGGTTCCTGAACCCGATGTTCGAGGTGCTGGCGCGCGCCAAGGCGCGCGAGGTCATGACCGCCGCAGCGCTGCTGGTTGTGCTCGGGGCGGCGCTTGCGATGCAGTGGGGCGGCCTGTCGATGGCGATGGGGGCGTTCGCTGCCGGCGTGATGCTCTCGGAGTCGAGCTTTCGCAATCAGCTCGAGGCGGACATCGAGCCGTTTCGCGGCATCCTGCTCGGCCTGTTCTTCATGAGCGTGGGCATGTCGTTGGACCTCACGCTGGTGCTCCAGGCCTGGCCGGTCATCCTGCTCGCTGTGGCGGGCTTCATGGCCGTGAAGGCCGTCGGCGTGTACGCGGTCGCCCGGCTCACCGGGGCCCGGCGTCGCGAGTCGCTGGTGCGCGCGGCCCTGATGGCGCAAGGCGGCGAGTTCGCCTTCGTCCTGTATGCGGCGGCCGCCGCGACCGGAATCCTCGATGCAGCGACGAATGCGCGATTCTCCGCGGTGGTGATCCTCTCGATCGCGCTCACCCCGTTGCTCGTGCTCTTGCTGCGCCTGCTCCCCGGCCGGCGCAGGAACCTGGAAGGGGTCGAGGCGGTAGAAGATGCGGCCAATCCCGCCGCCAGCGTGCTCATCATCGGATTCGGCCGCTTCGGGCAGATCGCCAGCCAGGCGCTGCTCGCCCGCGGCATCGACATCGCGATCATCGACAGCGATCCCGACATGATCCGCGCCGCCGCCACCTTCGGCTTCAAGGTGTACTACGGCGACGGCACGCGGCTCGACGTGCTGCACGCCAGTGGCGCCGCGCAGGCGAAGGCGATCCTGGTCTGCGCGGATCGCAAGGAAAGCACCGACCGGATCGTGGAACTGGTGAAGAACGACCTGCCGCAGGTGCCGGTGCTCGCGCGTGCCTACGACCGCCAGCATGCGATCGCCCTGATCAAGGCGAACGTCGACTTCCAGGTTCGCGAGACCTTCGAGTCGGCGCTTGCCTTCAGCATCGCGACGCTCAAGCAGTTGGGGGCGAGCCCGGAGGAGGCCGCGGCGGTGTGCCATGACATACGCCGCCGCGACGCGAAGCGTCTCGAGATGCAGGTTGCGGGCGATATGAGCAGCGGCAGGGACCTGATGCTCAGGGACAATCGCATGACACCGACGCCGCTGACCACACCCCGGCGCAGCGGCGAGGCGCTAAGCGAGGAAACCGCAGAGGCGCTGGGTGAATCGCCGGCGACGACGGGGGAGGGCGAGCGCCGGGGACGGTGAGGGACTGGCGCAAGCCCGAAGGCAGCAGCTGGTTCAGTTCACCGTGGAAGCGGTAGCGAGGCACCGGATACCGGCCTCATGCACGGTCCCCGCTTATGTAGTTCTTGAGCTGCTCGATCACGAACTGCTGCTGGGAAATGATGTCCTTCACGAGGTCGCCGATCGACACGAGGCCGACCAGTTGCTCGCCATTCATGACAGGCAGGTGGCGCAGGCGGTTCTCGGTCATCAGCGCCATGCACTCCTCATTGGACTGCTCCGGGTTCACGTACATGACCGGCGACGTCATGATGTCGCGCACCGGGGTGTCGCTCGACGAGCGCCCCATCAGGATGACCTTGCGCGCGTAGTCCCGTTCGGTGACCATGCCCACGATGCGATCTTGCTCCGTGACCAGCAGCGCGCCGATGCGTTGTTGCGCCATCAGCTTGATGGCGTCTCTCACGGAAGCGGCCGGCGTAATGGTGTAGACGGTCTTGTCCGATTTGGACTGGATGACCTGTGCGACCGTAGTCATGATGGGCCTCTTTGGGAGTGCTGCGAGAAAGTGACATATTCGCCTATTAAGCGACGAAGGTGTAAGCCGCGCGCCGATCGGGCTACACAACGCCCGCGCTGGCAAAGCCGCCGCGCAGCTGCAGTTTCGTTATAGTGCATGGGGCAAGCCGTACCACGCGCGTCGCGTATCGGCCTTCATCGGCAAGTCGTGCCCCCATTCGCAGGAGATCGAACCATGGACAGTGCAAACAGTTTCGGAGCCAGGGGAAAACTTCAGGTCGGTGAAAAATCCTACGAGGTCTACCGGCTCGATGCCGCCGGCGGCGAAGGGCGCGATGTCGCCACGCTTCCGTACGGCCTGAAGATCCTTCTCGAGAACCTGCTGCGTACGGAAAACGGCGGCGATGTCACGGCGGACGACATCCGGGCTCTGGCCGGCTGGGACCCCGCCGCCGAGCCGGACCGGGAGATCGCGTTCACCCCCGCACGCGTGATCCTGCAGGACTTCACCGGCGTACCCGCTGTCGTGGACCTGGCGGCGATGCGAGAGGCGATGCGCGCATTGGGCGGCGACCCGGCACGGATCAATCCGCTGGCGCCGGTCGAGCTGGTGATCGACCACTCAGTGATTGTCGAGGTCTTCGGCACAGCGGCAGCGTTCGAGCGCAACATCGAGATCGAGTACGAACGCAACCTGGAGCGCTATCAGTTTTTGCGCTGGGGCCAGGATGCCTTCAACGATTTCAGGGTCGTACCACCCGATACCGGCATCGTGCACCAGGTCAACCTGGAGCACTTGGCGCGCGTGGTCTTCACGCGCGCCGACAACGGATCCACGCTTGCCTATCCCGACACCTGCGTGGGCACCGATTCGCACACACCGATGGTCAATGGCCTTGGCGTGGTGGCCTGGGGCGTGGGGGGAATCGAGGCCGAGGCAGCCATGCTGGGGCAGCCGATATCGATGCTGATTCCACGCGTGGTCGGCGTGAAGCTCACCGGTGCCTTGCCCGAGGGCACCACCGCAACCGACCTCGTGCTCACCGTCACGGAGATGTTGCGCACGCACCGCGTGGTCGGCAAGTTCGTCGAATTCTATGGGCCGGGCGTCAGCGCGGTGCCACTGGCCAACCGGGCCACGATTGGCAACATGAGCCCCGAGTACGGCTCCACGATCGCGATCTTTCCGATCGACGACGAGACGCTGCGTTATCTCGCCCTCACCGGTCGATCGAAGGAGCAGATCGCGCTCGTGGAAGCCTACGCGAAGGCGCAGGGGCTGTGGCACGACCCGCTCGTCGAGCCACGCTACTCCGAGCGGATCGAACTCGATCTGGCCACGGTGGTTCCCTCGATCGCAGGGCCCAAGCGCCCGCAGGACCGGGTTTCCCTGACGCAGGCCAAGGAATCGTTCCACGGCGCTCTGGCGGCGTTCGCCCACAAGCCGAAGCAAAAGCAGCAGGGCTACGACGATGCGGTGGCGGAATCGTTCCCCGCTTCGGATCCCCCGGCGTATGAAGACTCTGCGGTCCGGTCGGCTTGCCCGACGAATCACCTCGACGAGGCGCCGGCTGGCGGCGGGCGCGAGCGCGAACCGGTACCGGTGACCCTGAGCGACGGCACCCGCTGCGAGATCGACCATGGATCAGTGGCGATCGCGGCAATCACCTCGTGCACCAACACCTCGAATCCGACCGTGATGATCGCGGCGGCGCTGCTGGCGAAGAAGGCCGTGGAGAAGGGCCTGAACCGCAAACCGTGGGTCAAGACCAGTCTTGCGCCCGGCTCCAGGGTTGTCACCGATTACTACGAACGTGCGGGCCTCACGCGCTACCTCGACGCGCTGGGTTTCAACCTGGTCGGCTACGGCTGCACGACCTGCATCGGAAACTCCGGTCCGCTGATCCCGGAGATCAGCCAGGCCGTGAAGGAGAATGACCTGTCGGTCGTGTCGGTGCTCTCGGGCAACCGCAACTTCGAAGGCCGGATCCACGCCGAAGTCAAAATGAACTACCTGATGTCGCCGCCGCTGGTCGTCGCCTACGCCCTGGCGGGTTCGATGGACGTCGACCTGTACAAGGAGCCACTGGGCAAGGGGCGCGACGGCCAGGACGTTTTCCTCAAGGATGTCTGGCCGACGGCGGCCGAGGTCCAGGAAGTGGTGGAGTCGTCGATCGTCTCGGACATGTTCAAGAGCGGCTACGCCGATGTGTTCGCTGGCGACGAGCGCTGGCGGTCCTTGCCCACCCCGCAAGGCGACCTCTTCGCCTGGGATCCGGATTCGACCTACGTTCGCAAGCCTCCGTATTTCGACGACATGCCGGCCAAGCCTTCGCCAGTGTCCGACATCACCGGCGCCCGCGTGCTGGCCCGCCTGGGCGACTCGGTGACGACCGACCATATCAGCCCGGCGGGGTCGATCGCAAAGAACTCGCCGGCGGCCTATTATCTGCAGGCGCAAGGCGTGCAGCAACGCGACTTCAACTCCTACGGATCGCGCCGCGGCAACCACGAGGTGATGATTCGTGGCACCTTCGCCAACGTGCGGCTGCGCAACCAGCTCGCGCCCGGCACCGAAGGCGATTTCACACGCGACTTCACGAAGAGCGATGCGCCTGTGACTTCGATCTACGACGCCTCGCGCGCTTACATCGCCGCAGGCACGCCCCTGGTCATCCTGGCCGGCAAGGAGTACGGCTCGGGCTCGTCGCGCGACTGGGCAGCCAAGGGAACGGTGCTGCTCGGCGTGCGCGCAGTGATCGCCGAATCCTATGAGCGCATTCACCGATCGAACCTCCTCGGCATGGGTGTGCTGCCGCTGCAGTTCCCGGAAGGCGAAAACGCCGCCTCGCTCGGGCTGACCGGCGAGGAGACCTACGACATTACCGGCATCGTGGCTCTCAATGAGGGGCGCACGCCGGCAACCGTGAAGGTGAAGGCCGGACAGGTCGAGTTCGACGCCGTGGTTCGCATCGAGACGCCGAGCGAGGCGGACTACTACCGGCACGGCGGAATCATGCAGTACGTACTGCGCGGTCTTTTGCATTGATGACGCGCCAGCCCGGCGAGACGCCGAGCTGGCGCGGCAGCGGTCGAAGGGCGAGGGCGAGAATCGGGGCGAGGGGGCTTCCTGTTGCCCTTCGCCTCTTCTGGTCGCGCCTACTTGTTGCGAACTTTCTGCAACTCGGCAAAGACCGCATTGGTCGTTTCGGCGCCGACACTCTTGCCGAACTCGTCCCAGACCGGCTTCACCGCATCGCGCATACGGGCACGCTCCGTTGACGAGACGTCATTCACGAGCAGCCCCTTGGCAGCCATCGCGTCCTGAGCCGATCTGGCCTGGTCACGCGCAACCTGGCGCTGGTAGCTACGGCTTTCGTTGGCCGCATCGAGCAGGATCTGGCGATCGGCGTCGCTCAGCTTGTCCCAGAACTTCTTGCTGACCAGCGGAATGAAGGCCCCGTAGGCATGCCGGGTGAGGGAGAGATATTTTTGCACCTCGTTCAGCTTGAGCGCCGCAATCACGGCGGTCGGCGTGCCCTGGCCGTCGACGGTCCTGGTCTCGAGCGCGGTATACAACTCGGGCACCGCCAGCGTGACCGGGTTCGCGCCGAGCGCCCTGACCGTTTCCTGCGAGATCTTTGCCTGTACGGCCCGCAGCTTCAGGCCCTGGAAGTCTTCGAGTTTTGCGATCGGATGTTTGCTGTTGGTGAAATTGAAGAAGCCGTTCTCCCAGTAGCCCAGGCCGACCAGACCTTTCGCCGGGAGCGTGTCGAGAAGTTGCTTGCCGATCGGTCCGTCCAGGATTGCGTACGCTTCCTGGTCGGTGTCGAACAGGAACGGGAAGTCGAGAATCTCGAACTCCTTCACCATCCCCGTCAGGGTCGTGGTCTGGGGCACCAGGAATTCAACGGTGCCTCCCTGCAAGGCCGAGGTGACCTGTACGTCATTGCCCAGCGCAGCGTTGTAGTACGGCTTGATCTTGATGTTGCCGTTGCTCTTCTTCGCCACGAGTTCCACGAAGCGTGCCACCCCTTGACCCTGGTGCGACTGCTCGTTCAGGGTGACGGCGAACTTAGCTCTGATTTCGGCAGAGGCGCTGCCGGCGGCTGCGATCGAAAAGCAGGCCGCAGCAAGCAGGACAGTATGAGATATGCGCAGTTTCACGTCTATGTCTCCGTTTAGAGGTCTTACATCCACCAACCCGCCGGCACCGTCACCAGAGCCGGAAAAAGAACGAAAAGGATCATGACGACGACCAGGGCCATCAGGAACGGCAGGATCCCGCGCACTGCGCTGTCCATCGGGATCTTGCCGATCGAGGCCACCACGTTGAGCACAACGCCTACCGGCGGCGTGATCATCCCGATCGAGCAGTTGATGACGAACACGACGCCGAAGTAGATCGGGTCGATGCCGGCCTGCGCGACGATGGGCATGAAGACCGGGGTCAGGATCATGATGATCGGGATCATGTCGAGCACCATCCCGAACAGGAAAACGACCACCATCATTGCCGCCACGAGCGTGATCGGGTTGCCTGCCAGGGGCTCGAGCCAGCCGCTGATCTGGTCCGGCACGTCGGCCACGGTGATCATGTACGACGCCACCGTCGCCAGCGCGGCAAGCAGAAGCACGACTGCGGTGGTGCGCGCAGTCATCAGCATGCAGCGGTAGACCGATGCCGGATCCATTTCCCTGTAGATGACGAGGCCCACGAACATCGCATAGAAGGCGGCGACGACCGCTGCTTCGGTGGGCGTGAAGATGCCGAAGCGCAAGCCCCCGATGATGATCACCGGGAGCATCAGCGCCCAGAAGCCAGCAGCGAGCGCGCGAAGTCTCGCGCTCCAGGGCTGCCTGGGCGCCAGTCTGATGTCGTCCCTGCGCGAAACGATCCACCAGGCGGCGATCAGGGCCGCGCCCATCACGACGCCCGGCACGATCCCTGCAAGGAACAGCTTCGTGATCGACAGGTTGGCGACGACCCCGAAGATCAGGAAGGCGATCGACGGCGGAATCACCGGCGCGATGATGCCGCCGGCTGCCATCAACCCGCAGGAGCGTCCGACGTCGTAACCGGCAGCGCGCATCATGGGCACGAGAATCGCTGCGATCGCGGCGGTATCGGCAACCGCAGATCCGGAAAGACTTGCCAGGATCACCGCCGCGAAGATCGCGACGTACCCCAGGCCGCCGCGCAGATGACCGACGAAGGCGCCGGCCATGTCGACGATGCGTCGGGACAGCCCCCCCGCATTCATGAATTCACCGGCCAGAATGAAAAACGGCACCGCCATGAGGACGAAGTTGTCGGCACCGGCGATCGCGCTTTGCACCATCACCTGCGGCTCGAACTGGCCGAGCAGCAGCATGAGCGCGACGCCGGCAACGAGCAGGGCGAACGCGATCGGCATGCCGATCGCGATGAACACGAGCAAGGTGGCCAGGAAGATCCCGGCGCTCATTGGCGCTTCTCTTTGCCACCGACCTTGACGTTGTCGATCTTCTGCTCGATGCGTTCACCGATGTTGCGCGTGAGGTTCAGATCATCATCTTCGGGAGCGCGGTGCATCAGGACGCCACGCAGGTTCGCAATGATGGCGATCCCTGTACCGATCCCGAAGACGATCGCCACTGCGTACAGCCACGCGTACGAGATGCCCAGCACCGGATACTGGTTGTGCAGGTTGATCACCGTCTGCTGCCAGCCGCCAATGACGAGGAACACGCAGCAGGCGAGCATCACCAGGCCGGAGGCCAGGATCAGGAGCTTCCTGGCGGCGCCGGGCAATCGCCGCACGAGGGTGTCGAAGCCGATATGGACGTGCTCCTTCGAAGCCAGGATGGCGCCAAGGAAGATCAGCCATACGAACACCAAACGGGACAGCTCTTCGGACCAGGCAATGCCGGAGTCGAACACGTAGCGCAGCACCACGTTGGCGAACACCAGGACCGACATGACGGCCAGGCAGGCGACGATCGTGACTTCCAGCGCGCGGGAAATGCCCTCGGAGAGTTGCTTGAACATGGGAGCGGGGGAGCGGTGTTGGCGAGGAATCTTACCGTGCACCGCTACCGACGGGCATCCCCGGGAGCGCATGTCTTCGCTTGTCGGCGGCTCACCGCGCCGATTCCTCCCCGCTTTCGGCGACCAACCGCGCGCGTCCTGCCGCCGTTCGCCGGCCGTTCACTGCGTCTGTCGCCCTGACGAGGCCGGCAAGGAGCGCCGGTTCAAGAGCGCCGGTCGAGGCGATGGTCCGCTCGACTCTTGCTTGAGCGCGATGGTCTGAGAGGGGAGGGCAATGGTCGCGCCTTCGGCCGAAATCACATCCATGATCCCGAGCAGCACCTGTTCGCGCATCTCCAGCGAAATCGCATAGTCGAAGGTCTGGAAGTAGGCGAGAATCTCGATGTCCAGCGAGTGCGCACCGATGTCGACAAAGCGCACGCGGGCGTCGTCGAGCACGTTCTTGTCCGCGGCCAGCAGCGCACGAATCGACGCCAGAACCGAACGCATCGAATCGGGGGACGTGTCGTGCGGCAAGCGGATCACCGGATTGAACAGGAAGCGGTCGCGACGCGAGTAATTCTCGATTTCCTGTGAAGAAAACGCCGCGTTCGGGATGGTGATCACCGTGCGTGCGAGGGTGCGGATGCGCGTGGATCTCATGCCGATGTCTTCCACGGTTCCCAGGACATCGCCAACTTTGCAGAAATCGCCGACCCGCACCGGTTGATCAGCAATCACGGTGACGCTGCCGACCAGGTTCTCGATGGTTTTCTGCGCGCCCAGGGCGAGTGCCAGGCCGCCGATGCCCAGGGCGGCGATGCCGGTCGTCACATCAACGCCGACGGTATCGAGGACCGCAATGAACGCCACGATAACCAGCAGCGTCTTGGCCGTACGCCGTGCGAACACCAGCGCCGACATCGCGCGCCGGCGGTCCCCGCGCGCCATGCGGGCCGACCACACAGCCGATCCCGTGTCGATCAGGCGCCAGAGGAACCATGCGAACGCAATCCAGGCGACGATCCCCGCATAGCGGACCAGCGTCTGCCTTGCCACGATCGCCAGTTGCATCTTGCTGGTCACCACGAACAAGGCGATCACGGCGAGATACAGGCTCGTTGGCGGGAAAGCCGCCTGCGCGAACTTGTACGCCTTGCTCGTCTCGGGGTCGGACACGAACGCACGAATGATCCGCTCGACCACCCCGAAAACGAAACGCAGGCCGAAGACGAGCAGTGCCGCCAGAACCAGCAGCACCAACCAGTCGGCGAGCGGCGCACCACCGAGCCGCGTCTCATTCAGCGCGTCAGGCAACGCAGCCGTCAGCGACGGCGCTTGCGCTTCCGGCGCCTGCTGCGCGACCGCCTTCAGGCTCCGGGCAGACACGACCCAATACGGGGCAGCCCCTGCGGGCGTGATCCGCCGTGCGATCAAGGGAATCTCGCCGGCTTGCGTCTTCAGCGATCCAAGCCGTTCCTCGTCGAGCGGAAGACCATCATCGTTTTCACCGGCCGGCTCCCGCGAAAGCTTTGCAAAAGGGAACAGCGAGCCGCCATTGTCGAGCCGATGCTGGAGCCGTCTGGCGAGTTGTGCGCTCGCGCTTCGACCGGCAGCCTTCTGGTCGTCGGTCGGCTC
>CAJDTU010000031.1_pt1 | contig 33282 bp, 29 predicted proteins | sample 7389901 | NCBI WGS metagenome assembly CAJDTU01 (sample SAMEA7055649, study PRJEB34461) | soil metagenome | biome: terrestrial ecosystem; feature: Peninsula; material: soil | place: Antarctica | collected 2016
TCCGGTTGCACGATGGGCGAGTACTTCCGCGACCGGGGTGAAGACGCCCTGATCGTCTACGACGACCTGTCCAAGCAGGCGGTCGCGTACCGCCAGGTGTCGCTGCTCCTGCGCCGCCCGCCGGGCCGCGAGGCCTTCCCGGGCGATGTCTTTTACCTGCACAGCCGCCTGCTCGAGCGCGCCGCACGCGTGAACGAGGCCTACGTCGAAAAGTTCACCCATGGCAAGGTCAAGGGCAAGACCGGTTCGCTGACGGCCTTGCCGATCATCGAAACCCAGGCCGGCGACGTATCCGCGTTCGTGCCTACCAACGTGATCTCGATCACCGACGGACAGATCTTCCTGGAGACCGACCTGTTCAACGCTGGCATCCGCCCGGCCATCAACGCCGGGATTTCGGTGTCGCGAGTGGGCGGTGCAGCGCAGACCGACATCATCAAGAGGCTCGGCGGCGGCGTGCGACTCGCGCTCGCCCAGTTCCGCGAATTGGCGGCGTTTGCTCAGTTCGCCTCCGATCTCGATGATGCGACCCGCCGGCAACTCGAGCGCGGCCGCATGGTCACCGAACTCATGAAGCAGCCGCAGTACCAGCCGCTGCAGGTCTGGGAGATGGCGCTCACGCTGTTCGCGGTCAACAACGGCTACTTCGATGACATCGAGGTGGCCAAGGCGCTCGACGCCGAACGCGCGCTTCGCGACTTTGCCAAGAGCAACTACGCCTCGCTCGTGGAAACCATCGAGCGCGACAAGAAGCTGAAAGAAGTCGAGCCGCAGTTGCACGAACTCCTGAAGGATTTCAAAAAGACCGGTGCGTACTGAGCGACCCGTCTTCCTGAACTGCAGCGCACACTCCTGAGGAGTCCCGATGGCCGGAAGCAAAGAAATCCGGACGAAAATCAAGAGCGTCCAGAACACGCGAAAGATCACCAAGGCAATGGAAATGGTGGCCGCGTCCAAGATGCGCAAGGCGCAGGAGCGGATGCGCCACTCGCGGCCCTACGTAGACAAGGTGCGCAACATTGCCGCGCACCTTGCGAGCGCCAACCCCGAGTACCCGCACCCGTTCCTGGTCAAGCGCGAGCGGCTCACGAAAGCCGGCATGATCGTCGTCACGACCGACAAGGGGCTGTGCGGCGGCCTGAACACGAACGTCCTGCGCCTGGTCACGAACCGGCTGCGCGAACTGGAGCGCGATGGCGTGTCGGTGAGCGCCGCCGCGATCGGCAACAAGGGCTACGGCTTTTTGTCGCGCATCGGCGCCGAGGTGGTGTCCCACCTGGTGCAACTGGGCGATCGGCCGCACCTGGAAGCGCTGATCGGCCCGGTCAAGGTTCTCCTCGATGCCTATGCAGAAGGCAGCATCGACGTCGTTTACCTGGCCTACACCCGCTTCATCAATACGATGAAGCAGGAGCCGGTGATCGAGCAACTGCTTCCGCTGCCCGAAGACCGCATGCAGGAAGACTCCCGCGAGTACTCCTGGGACTACCTCTACGAGCCCGATGCACAGGCGGTGCTCGACGAGTTGCTTTTGCGCTATGTCGAGTCGCTGGTCTTCCAGGCGGTTGCCGAGAACATGGCGTCGGAGCAGAGCGCCCGGATGGTCGCGATGAAGTCGGCCTCCGATAACGCGAAGAAAGTGATCGATGATCTGCAGCTGTCGTACAACAAGGCGCGACAGGCCGCGATCACCACGGAATTGTCCGAGATCGTGAGCGGGGCGGCCGCGGTCTGATTTCAGAAATTTTCAAGGCGAGCAAGAGATGTCACAGGGTCAAATAGTTCAGTGCATCGGCGCGGTGGTGGACGTCCAGTTCCCGCGCGATGCGATGCCGCAGATCTACGAGGCGCTGGTGTTGCAGGACACCGGCGAGAACAGCCTGGCCGAGCAGGGGCTGACGTTCGAAGTCCAGCAGCAGATCGGCGATGGCGTCGTGCGAACGATTGCCATGGGTTCGTCCGATGGCCTGCGCCGGGGTATGGACGTGAAGGCTTCGGGCGCCCCGATCTCGGTTCCGGTCGGCGCCGCCACCCTGGGCCGCATCATGGATGTCCTGGGCCGACCGATCGATGAGGCGGGGCCGATCGCCACCGACGAGCGGCGGGCGATTCACCAGCCGGCGCCGCGCTTCGAGGATCTGAAGCCGTCGGTGGAACTGTTGCCCACCGGTATCAAGGTGATCGACCTGGTTTGCCCGTTTGCCAAGGGCGGCAAGATCGGGTTGTTCGGGGGCGCCGGCGTTGGCAAGACCGTCAACATGCTCGAGCTGATCAACAACATCGCCAAGAGCTATGGCGGCCTGTCGGTTTTCGCCGGCGTCGGCGAGCGCACTCGCGAGGGCAACGACTTCTATCACGAGATGCAGGAAGCCGGCGTCATCGACATGAGCAACCTGAACGACTCGAAAGTCGCGATGGTGTTCGGCCAGATGAACGAGCCGCCGGGCAACCGCTTGCGCGTGGCGCTTACCGGCCTGTCGATAGCCGAGAAGTTCCGCGACGAGGGCAAGGATGTCCTCTTCTTCATCGACAATATCTACCGCTACACGCTGGCTGGCACCGAGGTTTCGGCGCTGCTCGGACGGATGCCTTCGGCGGTGGGTTACCAGCCGACCCTGGCCGAGGAGATGGGCCGCCTGCAGGAGCGCATCACGTCGACCAAGACCGGCTCGATCACCTCGATCCAGGCCGTCTATGTTCCTGCCGACGACCTGACCGACCCATCGCCGGCCACGACCTTCGCTCACCTCGACGCCACCGTCGTGCTGTCGCGCGATATCGCCGCCCTCGGCATCTATCCGGCGGTCGACCCGCTCGACTCGACCTCGCGCCAGCTCGATCCGCACGTCATCGGCGAGGAGCACTACAACACTACTCGCAAGGTGCAGGCCACCCTGCAGCGCTACAAGGAACTGCGCGACATCATCGCCATCCTGGGCATGGACGAACTGTCGCCGGAAGACAAACTGGCCGTGGGCCGCGCGCGCAAGATCCAGCGCTTCCTGTCGCAGCCGTTCAACGTGGCCGAGGTGTTCACCGGCGCACCGGGCAAGATCGTTGCGCTGAGCGATACCATTCGCGGTTTCCAGATGATCGTGAACGGCGAATGCGATGCCTTGCCCGAACAGGCGTTCTACATGGTCGGCACGATCGAGGAAGCCTTCGAGAAAGCCAAGACGCTGCAGTGAGCAACGGCGGCGCTGACGGCGGCAGGGCAAAAGGGAAGCCGAAAGGGAAGCCATGAATACGATACACGTTGATGTGGTGAGTGCCGAGGCCTCGATCTTCGAGGGCCGGGCAGAGTTCGTGGTGTTGCCCGGCGAGAGCGGCGAACTGGGAATTTTTCCTCAGCACACGCCGCTCATCACCCGGATTCGCCCGGGAACGGTGCGAATCAAGCTGGTGGACCGGGCCGAAGAGGAGTTCGTCTTCGTGGCCGGCGGCATCCTCGAGGTGCAGCCGAACCGGGTCACCGTTCTGGCCGACACCGCAATCCGCGGCGCCGACCTCGACGAAGCCAAGGCCGAAGAAGCACGCAAGGCTGCCGAAGAGGCGCTTGCCAACCGTGAAGGCACAATCGATTACGCCAAGGCACAGGCGGAGCTCGCCGAGGCGATCGCCCAGATCCAGGCCTTGCGCAAGTATCGCAAGAAGCACTGACGGTCTGCCCGGGCTGCCTCGCGCCAGCGCCCGCCCACGGGCCGCGGCCCCAGCCTGCCTCGCGCCAGCGCCCACCCGGGCCCGGCGCTTCACCTTTTCCGGTAAGCCATGAACGAGATTCCGCTTCATCGGCCCGGGCGTGCCGCGCCGGTTGCAGCCAGCTCGGGTTTCGCGCTTTGGCAGCTCGGCTTTCGCCCGTTCTTCCTGCTGGCGAGCGTGTTCAGCGCATTGAGCGTGCTGCTGTGGGCGCTGCAGTATTCCGGGCGGCTCGCCCACCCCTATCTGCAGGGGCCGCTGTGGCACGGCCACGAGATGCTCTTCGGCTACGCGATTGCCGTGATCGCAGGCTTCCTGCTCACTGCGGTGCGCAACTGGACTGGCCAGCCAACACCGAGCGGCGCCCCGCTGATGGCGCTGGCGGCGCTTTGGGCCGCCGGGCGCTTGCTGGTCCTCACTGAATGGGGCGTCGCCGCGGCATTCGTCAATGCGGCATTCCCGCTTGCGGTCGCAGTGGCAATCGGTATCCCGATCGTGCGCTCCCGCAACACCCGCAACTATTTCTTCATTGCCCTGTTCGTGCTGCTCGGGGCGCTGAGCCTGCTGGTGCACGCGGCGCTCCACGGAGTGCTGGGCATCTCGCCACTCTTCGGCCTTCGCCTTGCGCTCGATGTGGTGATGTTCATCATGGTCGTGATGGCCGGTCGCGTGCTGCCGATGTTCACCAACAACGGCGTGCCCGGGGCGAACGCCATGCGATATCCGTGGGTCGAGCGAATCGCGCTGGGCTCCGTGCTGGTGCTGTATGTTGCCGATCTTGCCGGCAGCGATCCGGTGATTATCGTGGCGGTTGCCCTGGTCGCCGCGCTCGCCCACGGCGTGCGGCTGGCAGGTTGGCGGCCCTGGCGCACCCTGCGCACGCCGCTGGTCTGGGTACTGCACGCGGCCTATGCCTGGATCGTCGTTCATCTGCTGCTGCGCGGCCTGGACGGCGCGGGACTGGTCCTCGATTCACTGGCGACGCATGCCTTGACCGCCGGGGGCATCGGCACGCTGACTCTTGGCATGATGACCCGCACGGCGCGCGGCCATACCGGGCGGCCCTTGAAGGCCGACGGCTCCGAAGTCGCCATCTTTTTGCTGGTGCTGTCCGCGGCGATCGTGCGCGTGTTCGGGCCGATGCTGCTGCCCGGGCTCTACCTGGCCTGCGTGGAGCTGTCTGCGCTGCTGTGGGTGGCGGCGTTCGGTCTCTATGCCCTGCGCTATTGGCCGATACTTTCGCGGGCGCGACTCGACGGCAAGCCGGGCTAGACATCGGCTAGACGATATTGTCGACGACGCAACTCCTCGCCGCCCCGTGCGGCCTGCCGGCACTGGAGGCGCGCCTCGCGCAGGACCTGGCCTGGCTGGACTTGCCAGCGGCCCCCTGGATGATCGGCAGGATCGAGCACGGCGAGCCGGTGCTGGACGTGGCCGTCGTCGGCGCCGGTATGGCGGGGCTGGCAGCGGCGGCCGCGCTCGAGCTTCTGGGAATCGAGGCGCGCCTCTTCGATCGGGCGCCCGTCGGCTATGAGGGCCCGTGGGCCACCACGGCCCGGATGGAGACGCTGCGTTCGCCCAAACAACTGGTCGGCCCGGCCCTCGGCCTGCCGGCGCTCACCTTTCGCGCCTGGTTCGAGGCGCAGTTCGCGCGCGAGGCGTGGGTCGAGCTGGACAAGATTCCGCGCCTGCAATGGATAGAGTACCTGCGCTGGTACCGCAGGGTGCTGGAGCTTGATGTGCACAACGACCACCGCATGCTCGCACTCGTGCCGCGCAACGACGGCCTGGTCGCGCTCCAGATCGAATCGCCACAAGGCCGCAGCACCGTGCTCGCGCGGCGCGTTGTGCTCGCCACCGGGCGCGACGGCCTGGGCGGGCCCCACGTTCCCGAGCTGGCGCGCGAACTGCTGCGCGAGCACTGGGCGCACTCGTCGGATGAACTTGACTATGCCACCCTCGCCGGCCTGCGCGTCGGGGTCGTGGGCGCCGGCGCATCGGCCATGGACAGCGCCGCAACCGCTCTCGAGAGCGGCGCGGGTAGCGTCGACCTGCTGATACGGCGCAGCGACATCCCGCGCGTGAACAAGGGAAAGGGCGCGAACAATCCGGGGCTCACCCTGGGTCACGCGGATCTGCCCGACCACTGGAAGTGGCGCATCCGCCATTACATCAACGTCCAGCAGGTCCCGCCTCCTCGTGGCAGCACCCTGCGGGTGTCGCGCCACCCGAACGCCCGCTTCAACCTGGACTGCCCGATCCTCGCCGTCACCCAAAACGGGCCGGCGCTCGAGGTCCTCACACCGAAGGGTGTTTTCGAGTTCGACTTCCTGATCTTTTCCACCGGATTCCGGATCGACTGGCTGGCCCGTCCGGAGTATTCGATCATCGCTCCTCACGTGCGTGCCTGGAAAGACCGCTACTCTCCAGCACCCGGAGAGGACGACCGGGAGCTTGCCGACTCGCCCGACCTGAGCCCGGCGTTCGAGTTCCAGGAAAAGACGCCGGGCGCCTGCCCCGGCCTGTCGCGGGTGCACTGCTTTTCGTTTCCTGCCGCCCTCAGCCACGGAACGGTGTCCGGCGATATCCCGGCGATCAGCGAGGGAGCAAAGCGACTGGCCCGCGGCCTGGCCAGTCTTTTCTACCAGGAAGACGTGGCGGCTCATTACGCCAGGATGGAAGCATTCTGCGAACCCGAAGTCTTCGGCGATGAATGGGCACCCGCGCCCGCGCCAGCGTCGGGGCCCGCACCCGCACAAGCATCGGCATTGGCGCCGACCTCCGGGCCGCCGGGCGAATCCTTCTAATGACCGGCTGGCTCGTTCGCCGGCTTGCCCAGGCATTGCTGGTCGTGCTGGCGATGACCCTGATCGTTTTCTTCGGCCTGCACGCTGTCGGCAACCCGGTGGACATCCTGATCGGCCAGGACGTGGACCAGGTCGACCGCCTGCGCATCATCGCCGAACTGGGCCTCGACCAGCCCCTGTGGAAGCAGTACCTGGCATTCCTGGCCGGAGCCCTGCACGGCAAGCTGGGCAACAGCTTCGTTTATGGCCAGCCCGCGATACCGCTCATCCTGCAGCGGTTTCCGGCCACTCTGGAGTTGGCCTTCGCAGCCCTGCTCCTCGCCATCGTGGTTGGCATCCCGCTCGGCCTGTTCGCCGGCTTGCGGCCCGGCAATCCGGTTTCGCGCGCGATCATGCTGGGCAGCATCGTCGGGTTTTCGCTGCCTACGTTCTGGGCCGGCCTGATGCTGATCATGGCGTTCAGCGTATCGCTCGGCTGGCTGCCTGCCAGCGGCCGGGGCGAGACGGTCGAGGTGTTCGGAGTGCCGTGGTCCTTTCTCACGGTGGACGGACTGCGCCACTTGCTGCTGCCGGCGACCAACCTGGCGCTGTTCAAGGTTTCGCTCGTCATCCGCCTGACGCGCGCCGGTGTGCTCGAGGTCTTGCCGCTCGATTTCGTCAGGTTCGCACGGGCCAAGGGGTTGTCGCCGTTTCGGGTCGTCGGCGTGCACGTGTTGCGCAACACGATGATCCCGCTGGTCACGGTGCTCGGCATGGAACTGGGCTCCACGATCGCATTCGCGGTCGTCACCGAAACGATCTTTTCCTGGCCGGGCGCCGGCAAGCTGATCCTCGAGAGCATCAACTCGCTCGACCGGCCGGTCATCGTTTCCTACCTGATTGTCGTGGTTTGCCTGTTTGTGCTGCTGAATCTGATCGTCGACCTTCTCTACAAGGTGCTCGATCCGCGCGTCCGGTTGGAGACCGCCGCATGAGGCCGCGGCATGAGGACGACGGCATGAGGACGCCGGCATGAGGACGCGGAGATGAGCCTTGCCGCCCGATCCCTGCACGCGCTCACCGATCGGCGCGAGCCTCCCTGGCGCCGCCTTGCCGGTGAGTTCCTTTCGTCGAAGACCGCGCTTTTGGGGTTGCTCGTCGCGGTGCTGCTGATCGCCGCGGCGCTCGCCGCACCATGGATCACGCCCCAGGACCCCTACGACCTGCTGCAACTCGACGTACTCGACGCCCGCCTGCCACCAGGCACCGCGAACGGGCTTGGCACCTTCACCTACTGGCTCGGCACCGACGGCCAGGGCCGGGACCTGTACTCCGGGATTCTCTATGGCCTGCGCATCAGCCTGTGGGTGGGCATGGGCTCGGCGCTGGTCGCGAGCGTCATCGGCACCCTGCTCGGGCTCTTGTCGGCTTTCGCAGGCGGCAGGATCGACGCGCTGATCATGCGCGTGGTCGACCTGATGCTGTCGTTTCCCTCGATCCTGGTCGCGATGATGATCCTCGCCTGGCTCGGCAAGGGCGTGGGCAACGTGCTCCTGACCCTGATCATCCTGGAGTGGGCGTATTACGCGCGCACCGCCCGCGGGCAGGCGCTGGTGGAGGCGCGCCGCGAGTATGTCGAAGCCGCGCGCGGCCAGGCAATTCAGAGCTGGCGCATCATGCTGCGCCACATCCTGCCGAACTGCCTGCCGCCGCTGATCGTGATCGCAACGCTGCAGATCGCCCGCGCCATCACGCTCGAGGCGACCCTGAGCTTTCTGGGACTCGGGGTTCCGGTCACCGAGCCATCGCTCGGATTGCTGATCGCCAACGGCTACCAGTACATGTTGTCCGGGCAGTACTGGCTCAGCTTTTATCCGGGGATCGCGCTGCTCATCGTCATCGGTGCGATCAACCTGGTCGGCGACCGGCTGCGCGACATACTGAATCCTAGATTCGCCCGGTGACGCCCGCGCCGACTCTGGAGGTGCGCCACCTGCGCACGCATTTCTTCGTTCGCGAAGGCGTGCTGCCGGCGGTCGACGACATCTCGTTCACGCTCGAGCGCGGCCGCATCCTCGGCCTGGTCGGCGAGTCGGGCTCAGGCAAATCGGTGACCGGTTTTTCGATCATGGGCCTCGTGGATCCTCCTGGCCGCGTCGTCGGGGGCCAGGTGCTGTTCCAGGGACGCGACCTTGCCGGCTTGCGTGCGGCCGCGTTGCGCAAGCTCCAGGGAAGCCGGATTGCGATGATTTTCCAGGATCCGATGATGACCCTGAACCCGGTGCTGCGCATCGATACGCAGATGATGGAGGCGGTTCGCGCCCACGAGCCGGCGAGCTGGCGCCGGGCGCGGGAACGATCGCGCGAGGCGCTGGCCCTGATGGGGGTTCCTGCTCCCGACGAGCGCCTGCGCGCCTATCCCCACCAGTTGTCCGGTGGGATGCGCCAGCGAGTGGCGATTGCCATTGCCATGCTGCACCGACCCGACCTGATCATTGCCGACGAGCCGACCACGGCGCTCGATGTCACCATCCAGGCGCAGATCCTGTCGGAGGTGCAAACGCTGACACGCCGATATGGCACCGCACTGATCTGGATCACCCATGACCTCTCGATCGTGGCCGGTCTGGCTGACGAAGTCGCAGTGATGTACGCCGGCCGTATCGTCGAACAAGGCCTGGTCGACGATGTTCTGGACCACCCCCTGCACCCCTACACCGCGGGGCTGATCGCCAGCCTGCCGGGCAACAATCAGCGCGGCCAACGGCTGCACCAGATTCCGGGCATGATGCCGAGCCTGCTTGCGCTGCCCACGGGTTGCGCATTCATCACCCGGTGTTCCCGCGCATCCGCCGTCTGTCGCGAACGGCCCGAAGTCAGCGAACCGGCCCCGGGTCGCCTGGTGCGCTGCTTTCATCCAGCCGTCAATGTCCGCGGACGGCCAGCCGTGTCATGAGGACGCGCCGATGCGCCTGAGCGCGGACGATCGTACCCGGTTTGGTGTCGTAGCCGGCACGGGCTGCACTGATCGGGTGCCCACGCGCGCCCTGCTAGAGCTGCAAGGCGTCAGCAAGCGCTTCGGCAAGCGCGCTGCCGGGCCGCTTGGGCGACTGACGCAGCGGCTGGGGCTGAGCCGGGCGGCGCCGATCCTCACTGCTGTGGATCGGGTGAGTCTCTCGGTCTACCCGGGCGAAGTGCTCGGGCTCGTCGGCGAATCAGGCTGCGGCAAGTCGACTCTGGGTCGGATCGCGACCGGACTGCTTGCGCCAAGCGAAGGGGTGGTGCGACTCGAAGGTGAGCCGATGCACCACGGCAGGGATCTGCAGGCGCGCGCCGACCGCCTGAAGATCCAGATGATCTTCCAGGATCCGTACGGCAGCCTGAATCCGCGGCTGCGGATCGACGAAATCGTCGGCGAAGCCGCCCGGATCCACGGTCTGGTCGATCGTCGCGGGTTCGAGGGCTATGTGTGCGCCCAATTGGAGCGCGCGGGGCTCGACCCGGTTCTGCGAAAACGCTACCCCCACCAGTTGAGCGGCGGGCAACGCCAGCGGGTCGGCATTGCGCGCGCGCTCGCGGTCCAGCCGAAGATGCTGGTGTGCGATGAGGCGGTCGCCGCCCTCGATGTCTCGATCCAGGCGCAGGTGCTGAACCTGTTCATGGATTTGCGCGAAGCGCTGAACCTGACTTATCTTTTCATCAGTCACGATCTGGGCGTGGTCGAGCATTTGTCCGATCGCGTGGTCATCATGTACCTGGGCCGCGTGGTCGAGAGCGCCCCCGTTGCCGAAGTGTTCGAAAGGCCCAACCACCCTTACACGCAAGCTTTGCTCGCCGATGTACCGCGCCTGGCGACGCGCCGCAAGACGTTCACAGCGATCCGCGGAGAAATCCCCAGTCCGCTGCATCCGCCGACCGGCTGTCATTTCCATCCGCGTTGTCCGTACGCCATGCCGCGCTGCAGCGTGCAGGCGCCGGCGCTGCGGGAAGTTGGCGCCGACCACCTGAGCGCCTGCCATCTTAACGATCCGGGCTGAACAAACTCGTTTTCAGCTCCTTGCAATTTCCAGTTCGTTGCCATATTTCCTACCGAGGACGCAACTCCATGAAACGCCTGTTTCTCCCTACCCTGGCCGCCGCCCTGCTCGGGGGCACCGTCGCAGTCGGCGCCCAGTCACTGAGCATCGGCTTTGCCGACGCCCTGTCGTCGCTCGATCCGCAGCTGAACAACCACGCGGGAGACCGCTCGGTGGACATTCACTTCTGGGATCTGCTGGTCGAGAACAAGTGGAACAAGATCCAGCCCGGGCTGGCTGAGAGCTGGAAGGTGCTCGACGACAAGACCTGGGAATTCAAGCTGCGCCCGGATGTCAAGTGGCATGACGGCCAGCCCTTCACTGCCGAAGATGTCATCTTTTCCTATCAGCGCGCGCGCAACGTGCCGGGCAGCATCGCGACCTTTGCCGGCTTCCTGCGCACGGTCGACTCGGTGGTCGCCAAGGACCCTCTGACCCTGATCATCAAGACGAACATTCCGAACCCGGATCTGCCGCTGAACCTTGCGTCGATCCACATCGTGAGCAAGCACATCGGCGAAAAATCCACGACCGAGGACTACAACGCGGGGCGGGCAGTGATCGGCACCGGACCTTACAAATTCGTGTCCTACACCCCGGGCGATCGCGTCGTGATGGAGCGCAACGACAAATACTGGGGGCAGGAACCGATCTGGGAGAAGGTCAACTACCGCTACATCAGCAACGCCGCCGCCCGCACGGCTGCGTTGCTCGCTGGCGACGTCGACGTGATCGACAAGGTGTCGGCGGCGGACCTGGCCCGGCTCGAAAAGTCGCCGAACGTGGGCGTGTTTTCCTACGATGGCTTGCGGGTGATGTTGCTGCAACCGAGCTTCAGAGAAGGTCCGAACCCCTTCATTACCGACAACAACGACCGGCCGCTGGAAAAGAATCCGCTGCTCGACGTGCGGGTGCGCCGGGCGCTTTCGCTCGCCATCAACCGTAGCACCATCACCGACCGGATCATGCAGGGGGCCGCCACGGTCGCCAATCAATGGATGCCGTCGAGCACCTTCGGCTACAACCCGCAGATCAAGGATATTGCTTACGATCCCGCGCAGGCGAAGAAGCTGCTGGCCGAGGCCGGGTTCCCCGAAGGCTTCAAGCTGACGCTGCACGTGCCGAATGAACGTTACCCGCTTGCCCCGGAGACCGCGCAGGCAGTGGGCCAGTTCTGGACCCGGGTCGGCGTGAAGACACAGGTCGAAGTCATGCCCTGGGCGGTGTACTCGGCTGGAGCAAAGAAGAACGAGTTCGCCGTGAGCATGATCGCCTGGGGTAACGGCACTGGCGAGGCCAGCTACGCGCTCGTCAACATCCTTGCCACCGTTTCGCCGGAAAAGGGTCTGGGCGCATCGAACTGGGGCCATTACAGCAACCCGGCGGTCGATCAGTCGCTGCGCGAGGCGACTGCCGAGTTCGATGCCGCCAGGCGCGAGGCGATCCTGCGCACGTCGGTGAAGACCGTATCCGAGGACGTGGCAGTGCTGCCCCTGTACCACTACAAGAACATCTGGGCTGCCCGCAAGGGGCTGAAGGTCAGCCCGCTGACCAGTGACCGCACCGCTGCCATGATGGTCGCCCGCGACGAGAAGCAGTAGGCGCGAGGCGTGGGCCTCGGCTTGGCGGCAGCCCGATCGCGTGGGCCTTCCAGCGTTCCCGAAAGGATTTCCATGACCGATAGCAAGATGCCCGATACGAACGATGACATCATCGACCGCCTGCTCGAGTTGCGGCCCGGAGGTGCGATTCACTCCTTGCGTCAGGGTCGCAGCAAGGTCGCCGCCGCCACCCAGGGCAGCTACGATGCCTTGTTCGATCCAGGACTGACCGATTTGTCGGTTGCCGAGCGCCTGCTGGTCGCCTGGTACGCCTGCCGGCTCGCGGGCTCGCCCGCACTGGCAGGCCATTATCGTCAACGACTGGTCGACGTGTCGGTCGACCCTGCCCTGCTTGCAGCGATCGAGCATGACACGATCGACGCCCTGCAGGACAAGCGCGCGCTGGCCATGCTTCGCTTCACCCGCATCCTTACGCTGGAACCCGTCGCAGGCGGTCAGGCAGTGCTGCAGGCGCTGGCCGCGGCCGGCCTTGACACGCCCGCGGTCGTGGCCCTGTCGCAGTTGATCGCCTTTCTTTCATATCAGGTGCGCCTCGTGGCCGGCCTGGCAGCAATGACCGAGACGGAGACTGCGCAGTGAGCACCCCGACGGGCACCCCGGTCAGCACCCCGCTCAGGTCCGGGGGTTTTACCAACGAGGCACTGGGCTGGAAGGCCTGGCTCGAGGTGGTCGACATCGCGCACGCCAGCCCCGAGCAGCGGGCGGTGCTCGCGCAGAGCCATCCGCAGGCCATGACGTCCGATTACTACCGGCTCCTCGTGCACCAGCCTGAAATCCTGCGGCAGCGCTCGCTTGCGTTCAATGCGATCATGTATGCTTCTGGTGGTTTGCCACGAGCGGAGCGCGAGCTCGCGGCCACGGTGGTTTCGCGCGTGAACGGTTGCGTGTACTGCGCATCGGTGCACGCGCAGCGCTTCGAGCAACTTGCGCGCCGCAACGATGTGATCGAGCAGGTGTTCGACGATCCCGGCGCGGCGGGCACGAGCGAGCGCGAGACGGCGATCGCGAGGTTCTCGACTTCGCTGACCCGATCGCCGGGCGAAATCGCGCCGGGCAGCTTGCGCGGCCTGCGCGAAGTCGGCTTGGGCGAGGCGGAAATTCTCGACCTCGTTCACTCGGTCGCAATCTTTGCCTGGGCTAACCGGCTTATGCTGAACCTTGGCGAACCCACGTTTCCGCAAGGCCCGGGCTGAGGCCTTCGAACGCTTCAGGAGATCGACATGGCTTTGCCGCATGCAGCATCCGGCGACATCGTGAACCTTCGTCCGCTGGCCAGCCGGGTCGAGGACACGCCCTCGAGCGCGTTCATTCGGGATGCGCACATCGAGGTCTTGCGACTGGTGCTGCCGGCTGGCCGGGAGGTGCCCGAGCACGCCGTCGAGGGCCCGATCACCCTCCATTGCCTGGAGGGGCTGCTGGAAGTGCGGGCGCACGGGGCCGATCGCCCGCTGCGCGCAAGCGAACTGATGTATCTGGCCGGTGGAGTGCGCCACGCACTGCGGGCGATCGAGGACACATCGGCGCTTCTGACCGTCGTCCGGGTGCCTGCCGGCAAATGAGCCAGCCGAGCGCAACCCGGCCGGTATGATGGTGAAGCGCGCAGGAGTGCGCAGAGCTCAACAAGGAATTGCAGTGGAAAAGAAACCCCGAATCACCCTGTCTTCGCTGGATTACGACCGGCTCGAGACCCTGCTCGACTCCTTGCCCGACAATGCATTTCCCGGCAAGGCCGCTCTGCAGGCCGAACTCGACCGTGCCGAAGTCGTCGAGCCGCGAGACATGCCGCCAACGGTCGTAACGATGAACTCCACCGTGCGCTTTGCGCTCGAAGACACTCACGAGGAGTTCAGCCTGACCCTGGTTTACCCGAGAGACGCTGACGGCAAGGGCGAGCACATCTCCGTGCTGGCGCCGGTCGGCAGCGCCTTGCTCGGCCTGTCCACCGGCGAGCATATCGAGTGGCCCGGTCCCGGTGGGCGATCGATCAGGGTGCGCATCGTCGAAGTCGTGTTCCAGCCCGAGCGCGCCGGCGAGTTCCATCGGTGACCGTCGCCCCGTGAACCCGCTCGCCAACGACACCTTCCTGCGCGCCCTGCGTCGCGAACCGACCGATTACACCCCCATCTGGCTGATGCGCCAGGCCGGTCGATATTTGCCCGAATACAACGCCACCCGCAAGCGTGCCGGCAGCTTTCTGGCGCTGTGCAAGACGCCTGAGCTGGCCTGTGAGGTCACGCTCCAGCCACTGGCGCGCTACTCGCTCGATGCTTCCATCCTGTTTTCCGACATCCTCACGATCCCCGACGCAATGGGCCTGGGGCTCTACTTCGTCGACGGCGAGGGGCCGAAATTCGAGCGCCCCTTGCGTGACGAGGCAGCCGTGGCCCGGCTCGCGGTGCCGGATCCGAACACCGAGTTGCGCTACGTGATGGACGCCGTGCGCACAATCCGTGACGCCCTTGGCGGCAAGGTTCCGCTGATCGGCTTTTCCGGCAGCCCCTGGACACTGGCCTGCTACATGGTCGAAGGCAGCGCAAACAGCGATTTCCGCGAGATCAAGACGCTCATGTACCGGCGCCCTGACCTGCTCGAGCACATCCTGGCGATTAACGCCGAAGCCGTTGCCGCCTACCTGAACGCGCAGGCCGAGGCGGGCGCCCAGGTGCTGATGATCTTCGACTCCTGGGGCGGCGCGCTCGCCGATGGCGCCTTCCAGAAGTTTTCGCTCGGCTATACCCGGCGCGTACTCGAGCGCCTGCGTCTCGAGTTCGACGAACCGGTGGTCGACGACGACGGCCGCGTGACCGGCAATCGCAAGGTCCGCGTGCCGACCATCGTCTTTACGAAGGGTGGCGGCGGCTGGCTGCAGGAAATCGCCGATGTGGGCTGCGACGCCGTCGGCGTCGACTGGACCGTGAACCTGGCGCAGGCGCGCGCCCTGGTAGGCGCGCGCTGCGCCATTCAGGGCAATCTTGACCCCATGGTCTTGATGGCCGAGCCGGGTCAGGTGCGCGCCGAGGCGCTGAAAGTGCTCGAGAGTTTTGGAATGCTCGAGGCGGGCGTCGGCCATGTGTTCAACCTCGGCCATGGGATTTCGCAGTTCACGCCGCCCGACAACGTCACCGAACTGGTCGAGGCCGTGCACAGCTACAGCCGCGAACAACGCCGAACCGACGTGAGCACGTCCTCACTATAGCGCTCGCGCTGTACCGGCGCGCCCGGCCGAGGCGCGTGAATGCCGGTGCGCGTGCGCAACTCCTGCCGACTTATGCACAGAACGTGGTGCGCGTTCGTTGGTGCACATAATCAATTCCTCGCCTTGTCAAGGGGTTTGTAAGTCATTGATTTACAAGGCTTTGCTACTGACCAAAAAACGGGCAGACGACTGCAGGTGACGCAGGATCAGGCATTTGCAGGCCATCGGGCGAAGTTCCCCACAGACTTATCCACAGTTTTTGTGCACTACCCGGAAATCCGCTTTGAGGGCCGGTACTTGATGCCTGAACTTAAAGTACCGTCTCATGTCTTAGGCTTGCTTGCCGAGCCTAAAGGGTGTTTCGATTTTGATCGGTTCCGCCGTTTTTCCGGTGCAACGGTCCGTTCCACATGAGTATCCCCGCTGACCTGTTCGCGCAGGTGGCGCTCGATGTGCCGATGGCGCAACTCGGCGCTCGCTGGTTCGACTACGCCGTGCCGGTCGAGCAGCGCGCCACGCTTCGCCCCGGCCACTGGGTGCTTGTCCCATGGGGGCGCGGGCGCCGCGTTGGCCTCGTGGTCGCGGTGGTCGAGCGCAGCGAAATCGCTCCGGATCGAATCCGGGCGCTCTGCGCGGTCGCGCCCGATGCGCCTCAGGCTCCCGAATCCTGGTTGCGGCTCGTTCGTTTCGCCGCCGACTACTACCACCGCGGCATCGGCGAAGTTGCCTTGCCAGCGATGCCCAAGCTGCTGCGCACCCCTGCGGGCGCTCGCGCACGGGGTTCGGTGTTCATGCGCGCGCGAACCCGCTTCGAGGCGCTCGCGGCGCCGGCCCGAGAGGGTTCTCCGCAACATCCGGAACTCAATCGCGCGCAAGCGCGGGCCCTGGAGGAACTCAGCGCCGCCGAGGGCAGCGGCGTGTTTTTGCTGCACGGCGTTACGGGCAGCGGCAAGACGGAGGTGTATCTGCGCTGGCTCGCCGCCGTGCTCGCCGGCGACGAGCGTAGGCAGGTGCTTCTGCTGGTTCCGGAAATCGCACTGACCCCGCAGATCGCGGCACAAGTCAGTGCCCGATTCCCGGACGAACGGGTGGCGATCCTGCACAGCGACCTGCCCGATGGCGATCGCGCCGCCCATTGGCTGGCGGCTGCCGAGGGGCGCGCGCGGGTCGTGATCGGCACCCGCCTGGCGGTGCTGGCGCCGCTCCCGCACCTGGCCGGCATCGTGGTCGACGAGGAGCACGATCCGTCCTACAAGCAGCAGGAAGGCGTTCGCTATTCGGCCCGCGACCTGGCGATCGCCGCTGCCTGGCAACGCGGCATCCCGGTCGTGCTCGGCTCGGCCACTCCGTCGCTCGAGAGCTGGCTGTCGGCGCGGCGCCGACGCTATCGCCTGCTCGAGCTGCCCGAGCGAATCGGCGGCGCGGCGCTTCCGGCGCTCGAGGTTCTCGATCTGCGCGGCAAGACCTTGCGCCACGATCTTGCCCCGGCGGCTATCGAGGCGCTCGACGCAACCCTTGCGCGCGGCGAGCAAGCGCTGGTGTTCATCAACCGGCGCGGATACGCCCCGGTGCTCGGTTGCGAGCAGTGCGGCTGGTTGAGCCGCTGCATCGACTGCTCTGCCTACCGGGTCATGCACCGGCTCGGCGCCGCCGCCGCGCGGCGCCTTGCGCACGCCGCGGCGGCGGTCCCAGGGCGCGGCTGTTATCGACTGATGTGCCACCACTGCGGCGGCGAGCAAGCGGTGCCGCGCAGCTGCCCCGACTGTGGCAATGTCGACCTGAAGACGGTCGGGCAAGGTACCCAGCGGCTCGAGGAGGGACTCTCGGAGCTGCTTCCAGGCGCGCGGGTGGCACGCCTGGACCGTGATGTTGCGCGCCGGCGCGGAGCTGCGCAGCAGGTGCTTGATGCTGCGCACGCCGGCGAAGTCGATATTTTGGTCGGCACTCAGATGCTCGCCAAGGGTCACGATTTTCGCCGCCTGTCGCTCGTCGTCGCGGTGGGCTGCGATGGCGGGCTCTACGCTGCAGACTACCGGGCGCCCGAGCGTCTGTTTGCCACCTTGATGCAGGTCGCGGGCCGCGCTGGCCGCGATGCGCGAGCCAGCCGCGTCATCGTGCAGACGCGCTTCCCGGAGCACCCCCTGTTCGCCTATCTGGCCCGCCACGACTACGGTGGCTTTGCCGACCTGCAACTGGCCGAGCGCCAGCAAGTGGGGCTGCCGCCGTGGCGGTTCCAGGCGCTGCTGCGTGCCGAAGCCGCCACTCAGGCGGAGGCGCAGGCGTTTCTCTCCCGGGCGCGTGAAACGGCGCTTCCCCTCGTTCAGGCGAGCGCTCCAGCCTGTCCCGCGGCAGCAGCGCCTCAGGCGCGCGCTGTTGCGCCGGCCAGGGGGCATGATGAATTCGATCACGATCTGCGCTTGCTCGACCCGGTGCCGATGGCGATGAGCCGGCTTGCCGGTCGCGAGCGGGCCCAGATATTGATCGAGTGCTTCACCCGCCCGCCCCTGCATCGTTTTCTTGATGCGTGGCTTCCGCTGCTGCGTGGCATCGGCGGAAACGTGCGCTGGCATCTCGATGTCGACCCGCTCGAAATTTGATTGCCATTTGTGCCGAATTGTGGCAGTCATGTCGGAAATGTTTACGAAACGTACTTGCCAGGAACAAAAGCATCTTCGAAAACAGTGGCCCCCGGCAATGGCATGAATCGTGCGTCTCTTACGCACGCAACTTCAAATTGTTCCCTGGGGTGTCGTGTGCGGAAAAATTTACAATTGCTACTTGCGCTTGGGCTGGCCTTGACCACCGGGGCCGCCAACGCATCACTGCTCTCAGCCGACTGGCTAAGGAGCGGCGATAGCCTCCTTACACGTGACACCGCCACGAAACTCGATTGGCTCGACCTGACCGAGACCTACAACCAGACAGTCGCGCAGGTGCTGCCTCTCACCGGGGCGGGACAACGCTACCAGGGGTTCCGGCCGGCCGGCGCCGGCGAAGTCAATACGCTCATGATCGACGCGCGTCTCCCGATTACCGGCGTGCAAACCATCGTGAGCGACAAGGCCGCCGACCTGGCCGCGGCCGACGCGTTGACGGTGCTGCTGGGCGAGACCCTGCAACGGGAGTTCGGCGACGGCTTTTACGGCTCGCGCGGTCATCTGCTCGATGAGGGCGTGGGCCGGGTCATCGGCTATTACGTAACAACGCTACCGTTCTATTTCGAGCCGCCTTACACCGAGGCCGGGCTGTTCACCCCGCCTGGCTTGTACAGCGACAATTTCCTCGAGTCGGCTTGCACCATCGAAAACGGTTGCACTACAACGGGGAGTGGCGTTTGGCTTGTGCGGTCCACTCCGATACACACGGTCCCCGAACCGGCAGCGCTCGGTCTGCTCGGTATCGGCTTGGCGGGTCTGGTCGGCGCGCGGCGTTCTCGTGGTGGGGTGAGCGCCGTCAATAGGGTCTGACCGGGCGCCGCTCGATCGCGACCCCTGCCGCGCGCAGTCGCGTGCGCAGTTGCTGCACTTCTTCGATCAGGTCGACCACCAGCGCGGCAACGTCCTCGTTCGCCTCGAAAGTCTTCTCGAGCGTTGCGAGGCGGCGCGCCCGGACGAGTTCCGCGCTGGCAAATCGCCATCCACCGGCGCCTTCGGCGGCAAAGTTGAGGAGCCCCGCTTCGACTCGCACTTCGATCCAGTGCGGCTCGACGGCGCAGGCGCGTGCCAGTTCCTCGACGGTCAGCGTCGCTTCATCGAGCAGGACGCCGGTCACAGTCTCGTTTCGTATCATTGCTCACGCTCCCATCGCCCGGCGAGGATCGAAGGCCAGATCGCGCGCCATCGTTTCGTAAAGCTCGCGCGCCTTCTCGCTGTCGGCGGGCGGCAGTACCACTTCGAGCTCGAGGTATAGCGCTCCCGGCGGGTTGCCGGGAATGCCGCGTCCTTTCAGTCGCAGCTTGCGCCCTGTCTGCGAGCCGGCGGGAACCTTCACCTGCACGGTGCCCGACGGGGTCGGCACCTCTATATTTGCCCCCAGCGCCGCCTCCCAGGGCGCCACTGGCACCGACTCGTAGACATCGCGACCATCTACCCGATAGCGCGGATCCGGATTGAAATGCACTTCGAGGTACAAGTCTCCGTTCGGGCCGCCGCCGAACCCCGGGCTGCCCTGCCCCGCGAGCCGGATTTGCTGACCTTCCTTGAGTCCCGTTGGAATCCGTACATTGAGTACGCGCTCTTCGGTCACGACCCGGCCAGAGCCGTCGAGCCGCGCGGCGCGAAGATTGATGGCACGGGTTGCGCCATGGTAGGCGTCACGCAGGTCGACCAGGATTCGCGCATGATGGTCCTCGCCGCGCATCTGAGGGGCGCCGCCGGCCGCGCGCCCCGGCTGTGGGCGCCGACCGAACAGGCTGGAGAAGAAATCGCTGAAGTCCTCGGCCTGGGCGCCCGGCGCACCCTTGCCGGAAAACTCGAAACCGGCGTCCCAGTTCGGCGGCGGGCGGAACTCCTGGCCGGCGCCGTAGCGGTTGCCCAGCTCATCGTAGGCCGCCCGTTTCTCCGGGTCCGAAAGCACGGCATTGGCCTCGTTGATCTCGCTCATTCGCTGCTGCGCGTCGGCTTCCTTGCTGACGTCCGGGTGATACTTACGGGCGAGCTTTCGATACGCCTTCTTGATCTGGTCTGCCGAAGCGGTCTTGCTCACGCCCAGCGTCTGGTAGTAGTCCCGGAACTCCATTTGGCCGTGCTCCCTGGCGGATGTTCGATTCAGCGCGAGCCGTTGCGCAGCCGTACGGGGCCGTGTCCGTTGCGGCAGCAATGCATTCTCATTGTTCCTTTGCCTTGTTTGGGGCTCTGCGTGGTGCCGCCTTTCGAGCACGCGGGACCAGGCGAACAAACAGTGATTTTCCCGTTCCTGTGGCGCGCTCCTCGAGATCGAACCGCTCCGGCATGGATCGCACCAGATCGCTGAACTTTTTGTGGCCGTACAGCCGCGAGTCGAAGTCCGGTCGCAGCTTCGTGATCGTGCTGCCCAGCGCACCGAGGCCCGCCCAGCCGCTGTCGTCGGAAACTGCGTCGATCGCGTTGGCAATCAGTTCGATCGCGGTGCGGGAATCCGGGCGCGTGTCCGGCGCTGCTCCGGCCTCTGCCGACTTCGGCTGATCGTCAGCAGCGGTACCGGTGCCGGTATCCGCATCCGCAGCCGGCGCGCCGGAACGCAGGGCTTCGGGTCGCAGGACCTCAGTGTAGATGAACTTGTCGCAGGCCGACACAAAGGGCTCAGGCGTCTTGCGCTCGCCGAAGCCATAGACGAGCAGGCCTTCTTCACGCAGCCGCGACGCCAGCCGGGTGAAATCGCTATCGCTCGACACCAGGCAGAAGCCATCGAAGCGCCGGGTATACATCAGGTCCATGGCATCGATGATCAGCGCGCTGTCGGTGGCGTTCTTGCCCCGGGTGTAGGCGAACTGCTGCACGGGAATGATCGACTGCTGCAGCAACACTTTTTTCCAACTGCCCAGTTGCGGCTGGGTCCAGTCGCCGTAGATGCGTTTGACGCTCGCCACCCCGAAGCGCGCAATTTCGGCGAGCAAGGCGTCGACGATCGCTGCGTGCGCATTGTCGGCATCGATCAGCACCGCGAGGCGATCCAGGGAGCTTTCGGCGCCGGCGCGTTGCGGGATCACTGCCTCCCCCGAGGCGCTTCGTTTTCTCATCCGGTTCCCTTCACTTTTCCTTGAATCTGCGTTGCAGCGTGGCCATGCAGTGGCCTGCGGGCGCGCGGCCTCGCGCGCGCCAGACACCCGACGCGCGCCGGGGAGTGGCCGGCGCAGCCCCTGCATTCTGCCCGAACTGACAGCGCCCTTCGGCAAGCACGTCGTGTCCACGGGCGCGGTCACATGCGATCGGGCATGGCCGTTGCTATGGCCCTGCTCATCATCAGGATCGTTCGCCTCTTCCTGCAACCGGTTTCTTGCCACCTCCCCGCCTCAGAAGTCATCGCATGAATCCATCCAAGCCCTCTGATGATGGGCCGGTCGAGTTCCGCACCTTGAAGCAGGGCGTGGGTCCGGCCGACCAGGTGAGCACGCGTTCGATACCGGTCGTCGAGGAAACGCTGGACGTGCAAAAGCGCACGGTGACTACCGGCATCGTGCGTATCGACAAGACGGTCGAGGAGCGGACGGAAGCGGTGGACGAGCCGCTGTTTCGCGATCAGGTGTCGGTCGAGCGGCGCGCGGTGAACCGCGCGGTGCTCGCCTCGGAGCCGCCGGGCATTCGCTATGAGGGCGACACGATGATCGTGCCGGTACTGGAGGAAGTTCTGGTCGTTGAAAAGCGGCTGATGCTCAAGGAAGAGTTGTTGATTCACCGAGAAAAAACCGAGTTCCGCGCGCCGCAGCATGTGGTGCTGCGCCGCGAACAAGTGGCGATTGATCGAATTCCCGGCGAGCGCGTCGCGACAGCTTCGCTGCAATCGCCCGGCGTGCCCGGGCACGATCGCCAGTCAGCAAAATTAACGCCTCAAGAGGAAGTGACCATGAACACTGCATTGGTAGGAGTTTTCGAGAACCGGGAGCAGGCAGACGACGCGCGCGGGGAACTGCTCGCTGCAGGATTCGCTGGGTCTGACGTAACGGTCCGGGCCAGCACCACCGGCACCGCCGGGGCGACCACCGGGACCAATCTCGGCACAACCGGCACCAGCACCACCGCGACCGGCACCACCGGCACGAGTGGCGCAGGCCTGCGCGACGAAGTCGGATCCTACGGCGCAGGTGCCTACGATCGCGACAGCGGCAGCTCGATTGGCGACTGGTTTCGTTCGCTGTTCGGTTTCGGTGACGACGACGACGACGTGAGCGTCTACTCCGAGGCCGTGCGCCGCGGCAACTATCTCGTTACGGTGAACGCTGCCGACGATGACCTCATCGATCGTGCCACCGACATCATGGAGCGCTGCGGATCGATTGACATCGACGAGCGCGCCACCCAGTGGCAGCAGGACGGCTGGACGCGCGGTACCGGGGGCGCCGGCACGACCGGATCCGGCCTCACCTCGTCGGGGACGACGTCGGCGGACTTCGAGACCACCCGCGCAACCGCTACGGGCCCCGCTGCCACCGGTGCTGCGGCAACCGGCGCAGCGCTTACCGGCGCGACATCGCATCCCACAGCAGCAGGCCGCGCCGAAGCCGGCGAGGTGACGAAGATCCCGGTCCTCGAGGAGGAGATGCGTGTCGGCAAGCGGGAAGTGCGTCGCGGCGGGATCCGCGTGTACACGCGGGTCATCGACAAGCCGGTCGAAGAGACCGTTCATCTGCGTGAGGAGCACGCCAATGTGCAGCGCCGGCCGGTCGACCGGCCGGCAACCGAAGCCGACTTGCGGGCGATGAAGGAGGGCTCTGTGGAAGTACGCGAAACGTCCGAAGAGGCGGTCGTGTCCAAGCAGGCGCGGGTCGTCGAGGAGGTCGAGGTGAACAAGACGGTCACCGACCGCGACCAGACGGTTCGTGATACTGTGCGTCGCACCGACGTAGAGGTTGAGAAGACGGACGGGGATCGCACGGTTCCAGGCGCCGATACGGGCATCCCCAAGGACTCCGTTCCACGCAAATAGGCGGCAGCGCGAAGGCGGCCCGCAGCAACGGGTCCGCCGCCATTTCCACGAGGTGCCATCAGGCGTTGCGATCTTGTGCATCAGCCGCCGCGCCGCTGAGGCGATCCGGACGGTCGGCGAAATGAGGGCCTTGCATGCGCTGCTGCGCATTGTGAGCTGATAGCGGCTCACCCGGAGGTCAACCGTCGATGAAACCGCTTCTCGTCAGTCTCGCCGTTCTGCTCGTGACCGTTTGCGCTGACGGGCGCGGCGTTCGTGCCGAGCAGATTGGCGCGGTCGACACCGTGTTCAAATGGATCGGCCCGGACCATAAAGTGATCGTCGATGCCTATGACGATCCGAAAGTGAAAGGCGTCACGTGCTATGTATCGCGAGCCAAGACCGGTGGCATCAAGGGCGCTCTCGGAGTGGCGGAGGACAAGTCTGACGCCTCGATCGAGTGCAGCCAGGTGGGGCCGATTTCCTTTGCGGGATCGCTACCTGCTCAGGAAGAAATGTTCAGTGAGCGCATCTCGCTGATATTCAAGAAGCTGCGGGTGGTGCGAATGGTCGACCGCACACGAAACACGCTCGTATACCTGACCTACTCAGACCGGCTCATCGAGGGCTCACCGCAGAACAGCGTGGCGGTAGTCCCAATCACGCGGTCGATGCCGATCCCGATGAAATGAGCGGCCCGCCCGCATTTAATGTACATCAATAACCAGGAAACAACGATGAAGAATCCGTGGACGAAGAAAAACCCGTTCCTCAGCATGTGGCTGAGCGGGGCCAACGCGATGATGGGTTCCGCACGCGGTGTTGCAAACGCCCAGGCAAAGCGACAAGCGGTCACTCTGATGACGGAAGGGACGAAAGAGATCGGCAAGTTCTGGAGCGGTGCGTTGGCGGCACCGCCGGCGAGGAAAACGAAGAAGCCGCGCTGAAGAGCGTGGCGCCTCCACTCTGAATTTTTGCTTGCGTAAGTCACGACGAGACGCTTATGTTGAGACATCATGGTGCGCTCGTACCAGCGTCTCGCGAAGCTCACGCGGCCCGATACGGCGGGCCTTGTACTGCGCGAGCGCTTGTTCGACAGGCTGGACGCGAGCCTGCACAGCCGATTCGCCTGGGTGACGGGTCCGGGCGGCGCGGGCAAGACATCGCTCGTTGCTAGCTGGATTGCGCAGCGTGGGTATGGCGTCGTCTGGTACCGGGTCGACCCTGGAGATCGCGACCCGGCCACCTTCTTTCACTTCCTGGGAGAAGCGGCACGCGAGGCGGGCGCACGGCGCCGGCGCTCATTGCCGCATCTCACTGCGGAATACCGCGCCGGGCTCACGGACTTCACCCGGCGCTATTTCAGGCAGTTCTTCTCGCAACTATCGGCTCCCTGCGTCGTTGCTTTCGACAACTTTGATGGAGCGGGCAGCGATTCGTCTCTGCCGGCGATTCTTGCAGCGGCGCTCAACGAAGTGCCGCAGGGCCTCGTAGTCGTTTGCATCAGCCGAGGCGAACCCGATGAGGCGTTTTCCCGCTGGGCAGCGTACGGAAAGCTGCTGCGAATCGACGCGGACGACCTGCGGCTGGATGAGCAGGAGGCTCGCCAAATCGCGAGCGCTGGAGGTGATGACCCGCCGTTCGTCCCCGAATTGCTCGACCGGGTCAGGGGCTGGACGGCCGGCTTCATCCTGACCCTGCGGGCACGCAAGGAGAAAGCGACCCCGCCACAGAACGGAGCCGATCAGGCGCCGCGCGCAATCTTCGACTACTTCGCTGGCGAAATCCTCGCCGCCGCCGACGAAGTGACGCGGCGCTTTCTGTTGCGAACTTCGATCCTGCCCGTAGTGTGGTCGTCCGTCGCTGCGGAGTTGACCGCTACTCCCCATGCCGGTGACCTCCTTGCGAACCTGGAGCGCAATCACTTCTTTACCGAGCGTCGATCTGCCACGAACGGCGAAGCCATCTATGAATACCACCCGCTGTTCCGGGAGTTTCTGCTGGCCCGCGCCGCTGAGACGCTGGACCCGGGGGAAGTGGCAACGCTGCGCATGCGAGCAGCCGAAGTGCTCGAGCAGCGCGGACGAATCGAATCGGCGGTCGAGTTGCGTATCGCCGCAGCCGACTGGCCGGAGTTGATCCGGCTGATTCGCGAGCACGCTCCCGGCGTGATGAGCCATGGCCGCTGGCAGACGCTGGACGCGTGGACGGGCGCCGTGCCCTCGACCGTCGCTGCCTCTCAGCCCTGGCTGCTCTATTGGCGCGGCGCATGCCACTGCATGGTCGACCCCTCCGAGGCGCGCCTTCATTTCGAGCGCGCGCACCAGGCGTTCAGAGCGGCCGAGGACGGCATCGGCACCCTGCTTGCGTGTGCAGGGGTTCTCGAGGCGTCGTATTACCAGCTGGGCGAACAGGCCTCGGCCCTGCGGTGGGTCGACGAACTCGACCGGCTGTGCGCACAGCTGCCGGCACTCCCGCCGGAAGTTGAATCGCGTGTCGTTCAGGGCCTCCTCGGAGCCTGGATGGCGCAACCACAGCACCCGATGCTGCCGCGGTGGGCACGCCGTGCCCGGGAACTGATCCGCGCGTCGCCGCATGCTCGAAGCAACGCTGCACTGATCGCCTTCGCCACCGGTTGGTACATCTGGGCGGGCGAGTACGGGCAAGCGCGCGCAGTGCTCGAGCATGTCGCGCTCGACCGGGAAATGATTGAAAGCGAGCCCCTGAATGCTATTTCGGCCTGCATCAGCCTGTCCTGTGTCTCCTGGCAGGACGGCGATCACGATGCAGCGCTCGAGATCTTGCGGCGGGCGCGCGCAATTGCCGAGCATTCGGCCGTGCACGTCCTGGACTCGGTGATCGCGGCGCAATGCGTCTACACCGCCCTTAGCGCAGGTGACGCGGCACGCGCGAACGAGGAGCTGGCTCTCGTCGCCGCGCTCTTGCGCCCCGGGGGAACGCTCGAGGCGAGCCATTATCGTTTCCTGCGCGCCGGGGTCCTGCTTCTTCAGGGCCAACTGCCGCAAGCACTGGAGATCGCGCAACGCGAACTGCCCGTTGCCGAGGCGCTTGCCGCACCTTTCATGACTGCGACGTGGCAGATCCAGTTCGCGCAGTTGCTGGCCCTCGGCGGCCGCCTTCAGGAATCGCACGAGCAACTGTCGGCGGCGCTCGTTTTCGCCAGAACGATGCCGAGCCATATCCTCGAGTTCCAGGCGCGGTTGACGTCCGCCTGGACCTGGTTCCTCGGCAACGACGAGCAGCACGGCGACGATGCGCTGCGCGAGGGCTTGGCGATCGGGCGGGAGCGCAACTATCTGAACTGCCATCCGTTGTGGATTCCGGAAATGATGACCAAGCTGTTTTCGAGGGCGCTGGAAACTGGCATCGAGGTCGACTACGTTCGCCGCTTCATTCGCAAGCGGGGCCTGTCGCCGGGCAAGCACTCTCCGGAACGCTGGCCTTGGCCCGTTCGCATCTACACGCTGGGTCGCTTCGAGGTGCGGCGCGAGGACCTGCCGGTGCAGGCGTCGGGCAAGGCAAAACAGCGCGTCCTCGACTTGCTGAAAGTCATCATCGCGCTCGGCCATCATGGCGTTTCCCTCGACACCGTTGCCGCTGCGCTGTGGCCGCTGGCCGAAGGCGACGCAGGCAACGACGCACTGCGTGTGACCGTGCACCATTTGCGCAAGCTGCTGGGCGCGGAGCGGGCGTTGATTGTGGCAGAAGGCAGGGTGGCGTTGAACCCCGCGTATTGCTGGGTCGACGCTGCGGCGCTGGAAAGGCTGTCAAGACTAAGTGCCGATCCGCATCAGGCTGAGAAAATTCTTCCCGACGTACTGCGTCTTTACCGGGGTCCGTTCCTGAGCGGTGATGAGGATCGAGCCTGGCTGCTGCCGCAGCGCGAACGCTTGCACAGCAAATTCCTGCGCACCCTCGAAGGCGCTGCTGCGCAGCGGGTGCGCAGCGGCGATCTCGAAGGCGCGGTCGACCTGTATCGGCGGGGCATCGAAGTCGACCCGCTGGCGGAAAACCTGTATCGGGGAATGATCGATTGCTACATCAGGCAGGATCGCCGCGCCGAGGCGCTGGAAGTCTACCGTCACTGCCGCCAGATGCTGTCGGTGGTACTCGGCGTGCCGCCGTCTCCTGAGACGGAATCCCTGCACGCGCTGCTCCTTGTGGCTCGGCGGTAGGTCCTCGGGAATCGCCGGTCTCCTGCGCAATCCCGCGAGCCTCGTGCTGGCGCTCCTTCGGAAGATAATTCGCGGGCGCTGCGCGGTCGATGGACATCGCAGCCGGTTGGGTTAGTAATGCGGGGAGTTGGTCGCGGCCGGTTGCGCCTGATTTTCGACGGCCGGGGCAGCGGCCAGCGGGTGTACCGTTGCGTTGGTGGGCGAAGCCGGCACGGCGTTCGCTTCAGTCTGAGCGCCAGGCCGCACAGGCTTGTGCATCCGGGCAGAGATATGGGACCAGACTGAAGGATCGACATCGTAGGTGGTTTCAACCGCTGCGCTGCATTCGTTGCCGGTGGCGTCCATCCCTCCCTGAGAGTCGCGGGCGCAACCCTGAGCGTGAACACTTCCCGAAAGCGTTAGAACTGCCGCCAGGCACAGGGCGTGATTGACCGACATGAGAGCCTCCTGAACGTTGAGCGCCGTGTCTCGATGCGAGCTTTCGGTCTGGCGGACGCGGCGACTCACAACGACCGGTGTCGGCGGCCCTGGCTGGAAGTTCTCGTTCGTCCCGCGGTCGTCCGCATCGGACACGGCGAGACTCAGGATAGTCAGGCGGTCGTTACCGATCTGTTTCCGATCGCGATCGCGGCGGATGCTGCTGCTCCCGTTCCTGCTCCTGCAAGAGTCGCCACATGACCTTTCCGGATCCGGACTTCGGCAGTTCGTCGGAGAACTGGATCGCGTGCGGCACCTTGTAGGCAGCCATGTGCTCGCGCGCCCAACTCGTGATGTCTTCGGCACTCGTGTTCTTGCGTGCTTCGTCGCGAAGCACGATCACCGCCTTCACCGTTTCTCCGCGATAGGGATCGCGGCTGCCGATCACGCAGGCCTCGAGCACGGCAGGGTGCTTGAACAGCATCATTTCCACTTCAGCAGGCCAGACCTTGAAGCCGGCGGCATTGATCATCCGCTTCAGTCGATCGGTCAGGAAGTAATAGCCTTGCGAATCGCGGTAGCCGAGGTCGCCGGTGCGAAAGAAGCGTTTGCCGTCGAGTTCGAAAAACACCGCTTCGGTATCGGCGGGCCGCTGCCAGTAGCCCTTGAATACCTGCGGGCCTGTGACGACGATCTCCCCGGTCTGGCCGTCGGGAACTTCCTGGAGGGAGTCCGGATCGACGACGCGTGAATCGACACCGATGATCGGAATTCCCAGGCATTGTTGCTTGGGCGCCTCGGGCGGATTCGAGTGAGTGGGAGCAGCGGTCTCGGTCAGCCCGTAGCCTTCGACATAGTCGAGTCCGAACTGCTGCTTGAGGCGCGCGGCGACCGCCTGCGGCATGGCTGCACCGCCGCCGCCGATCTGCTCCAGGCTGCTCAGGTCGTATTGGTCGAAGCTCGGACTGGCAAGCAGGTCGATGATCATCGTCGGGATGTTCGTCCAGGTGGTGACCCGGTAGCGCGAGATCAGGCGGCCGGCCAGGTCGCGGTCCCAGCGCGGCAGCAACACGTTCGTGGCGCCGAGCAGGATCGGCGCGTGCATGGCGTACTGCATGCCCGTGACATGGAACATGGGGACCACGCCGAAGCCGATATCGGCCATGCTGCTATGGCTCCACAGGGACCCGGCCACGGTGTTGTGTCCGATTGTGCGGTGACTGTGCATGCAGCCCTTGGGTTTGCCGGTGGTGCCCGAGGTGTAGCAAAGCGCCATCAGATCATCGGGGCCGGCCCGGTGCTCGCCGGGCTCGCGCGACAGGGCGAGGGCCTGCGCCCAGCGATGCCCCCAGGACGGCAACCGCGGATCGACAGCCAGCCATTTCGCCCAGGCGGCGGGGGGCCGCTCGAGATCGTCGAGCTCCGTTGGCATGCAGTCCGCGTAGCGCGTCACCAGCAGGTGGCGCAGCCGCAGCGCCTCGTTCAGGAGCGCGTTGCCGCCTTCCAGGTAGGTCACGAGATCGGCTGCGCAGATCGCCACCCGCGCACCGGCGTCGACAATGTAGTGGCTCAGTTCTTCGGCCCGGCTCATCGGGTTGATCGGCACCACGACCGCGTCGGCGCGCATGATCGCGTAGGACGCGATCACGAATTGAGGCGAGTTCTGCATGATGAGCAGCACCCGATCGCCGGCCCGCACACCGGCATCGTGCTGCAACCACCCGGCCAGGTGCTCGGCCTGCCTTTTCAGTTCGGCGAACGTGATCCGCTGCCCGAAGAAAATCAACGCGGCCTTCTCCGGATAGCGCTGCGCCGACACCTCCAGGTTGTACCAGAGCGTTGTCTGCAGCAAAGGGATGGCGTGGGGCACGCGCCGGGGCCAGACCTGCAGATGGCGGCGGCTATCGATGGTGTTTTCGGTCATTGGGCTCAGTGTCGCGGCGAAGGCCGGTGCGACTCATGAAAGCGTCGCGCGGCTGTGTGGGCAGGTGTGGGGAATGCCGGCGCGCTCAACGCACGCCGGGAGCCTGGCGACCGGGCAGCACCAATTGGGTCTGCGTAACGATCGCGCAAAGCTTGCCGGCTTCGCTTCGGATCAGGGTCTGCCAGACCATGGTCGTGCGGCCCCGATGAAAGGCCATGCATTCGCCTGTGATCGTGGTGCCCACTGGCGCAGGTGCGAGGAACTTCGTGCTCGAATCGGTCGTGGTGGTGCGCGTGCCGGGCGGCAGGTTGACCACGGTGCCGACCGCGCCCAGCGTGTCGGCGAAGGCCATGAAGGCGCCGCCATGCAGCGTGTCGCCGCTCGTGCTCAGCTCCGGGCGCACCAGCATCCGTGCGACCAAGCGCTCGGGCGCCACCTCGATCAGTTCTACGCCCATCAGGCCGGGAAAATGAGGGACCAGGCGCTTCCTGATCGTTTCGAGAAGGTCGGCATCGGGCATGACGCAAAGGCTATGCCGAGAACGTTGGCCGGTCAATTGGTCAGGACGCATCAGCCGGGGCGCATCAGCCGGGGCTCGTCTGCCAGGGCGCGTCTGCCAGGGCGCATGGCAGGATCGCATCGGCCAGGGGGCTGCGGCGTGCCGAACCGTCCGCCCGCGCGCGCCGCCCGCCGCCCGCGCCTTGCGCTGCAGTTGTTAGAATCCGGGTCCTCCCCCGTCCTCAAGATGTCAGCCCAACTCAATCCCGCCCAACGCGAAGCCATCCGCTATCTTGACGGCCCTTGCCTGGTGATTGCCGGAGCCGGTAGCGGCAAGACGCGGGTGATCACCGAGAAGATCGTGCACCTGATCGACGCCGGCATCACCCCTCGGGCGATCGGCGCCATCACCTTCACCAACAAGGCGGCGCAGGAGATGGCCGAGCGCCTCGGCAAGCTGATCCGGCTTCCCGAAAAGGAGCGTCCGCTGGTCAGCACCTTCCACTCGCTGGGAGTGCAGATTCTGCGCCGGGACGGCGCCTCGCTCGGATTGAAGCCCAGCTTCTCGATCATCGATTCGGATGACGCGGCGACCATCCTGCAGACCTCGTTGGGCACCACCGATCGCAAGGCGGCGCGCAACGCCCAGCACCGGATCTCCTTGTGGAAGAACACGATGGTCGATCCCGACCGGGCGGCGGCGGGGGCCGCCGACGACCAGGAGCATCAGGTCGCGCGGGCCTATCGTGACTATGCCGCGACGCTCTCGGCCTACCAGTCGGTTGACTTTGACGACCTGATCGGGCTGCCGGTGCGTCTGTTGCGCGAACACGCCGAGGTCGCCCAGGCGTGGCGCGAGAAGCTGCGCTACCTGCTCGTCGATGAATACCAGGACACTAACGCCTGCCAGTACGAACTGCTCAATCTCCTGGTCGGCCCACGGGCCGCGCTGACCGCCGTGGGCGACGACGACCAGTCGATCTACGGCTGGCGCGGCGCCACGCTGGAGAACCTGAACCGGCTCGCCACCGACTACCCGAATCTGAAGGTGATCAAGCTCGAGCAGAACTACCGTTCGAGCGTGAACATCCTGACTGCGGCGAACCGGCTGATCGCCAACAATCCGAAGCTGCACGAAAAGAAGTTGTGGTCTGAACATGGCGCTGGCGACCCGGTGCTCGTCGTGCCGTGCGACGGCGACGAGGCGGAGGCCGAATCGGTGGTGTCGCGCCTGCAGGCGCTCAAGTTCGAGCGGCGCGGCAAATTCGCCGATTACGCGATCCTCTATCGCGGCAATCACCAGGCGCGCATCTTCGAGCAGGCGCTGCGCAAGGAGAAGATTCCGTACCTGCTCTCGGGCGGGCAGTCGTTCTTCGAGCGCGCCGAGATCCGCGACCTGCTCGCCTACTTGCGCCTGATCGCGAACGATGACGACGATGCCGCGTTCATCCGTGCCGTCACGACACCGAAGCGCGGCATTGGCACGGCTACCTTGCAGGCGCTCGGGGTCTACGCCGGGGAGCGTCGGGTCTCCATGTTCGCGGCGCTTTTTGAAACCGGCGCCGAGCAGCAGATCGCCGCCCGCCACCTCGAGCCGCTACGCGAGTTCGGGGCGTTCATCAACCGGATTGCCTGGCGGGCGGCGAAGGAGCCCGCTGCGCCGGTGCTCGACGATTTGCTGGGCGCGATCGATTACCGCTCGCATCTGTTTGCGACCGCCGACGACAAGGTTGCCGCCGCTCGCTGGCAGCACGTGTGCGACTTCATCGACTGGATCAGGAAGCGGGCCGACGACGACGGCTCGACCTTGCAGCAACTCGCGCAGGCGGTCTCGCTGCTCTCGCAGATCGAGCGCAAGGACAGCGATGCCGACGCGGTCCGGCTCACGACGGTCCACGCGGCAAAAGGGCTCGAATTCCCGCACGTGTTCGTCGTCGGCTGTGAAGAGGGGCTGATCCCGCATCATGGCGGCCGCCGGGGAGCGGAGTCCGTCGTGGACGAGGAGCCTGCCGGGGCGGGCCGAACTGTGCCGCCTGTCGGGGGCATCGGTGCGCAAGGATCGGCGCGCGGCGCTGGCGGCGGCGCCGGCGCGGCCGACCCCGAGCGGGCGCGCATCGAAGAAGAGCGCCGTCTGATGTATGTCGCCGTGACCCGGGCACAACGCAGCCTCACCCTCACCTGGTGCCGGGAGCGCAAACGCGGCAAGGAGAAGCTCGCGCAGCTGCCATCGCGCTTCATCGCCGAGATGCAACTCGATGCGCGGCCCAAGGCGGGTGCCACAGTCAGCGCCGACGCCGCCAAAGCGAAGCTCGCCGGGTTGCGGGCGATGCTCGCCCAACCGCGCGGAATCGTCCCCGGCTGAGCGACAGTCACCAAGCCATCGAGCCATCGAGCCACCGGGCCGCGCAACGGTACCGAATATCGAACCAGACTCGAACATGGCAGCAGCCGACCGATTGGTCCCTCGGTCCCGGGAAGCCTCGCTGCCCGTAGAAAATTACGCCTGGTGGCAGCGCTGCATCATCTATCAGATCCACCCGCGATCCGCGCGGGTAGGATGGAAGGCATCGCGACCTCTTAGTTCCAACCGGAGTAACGCCCATGACAACCAGGACCGATTTCACTGCTGCCGAGTGGAAGCTGCTGCTCGAGGGAACCATGATGGCGGGCATCGCCGTGACCGCCGCCGAACCGAGCGGCATCTGGGGCACGCTGAAGGAAGGGATGGCCACCGCGAAGGGACTCAGTGCGGGTCGCTCCGTTGGCAACGACCTCATTACCGCTCTAATCGCCGACCTTGAAACGCCGGCCGGGCGCGACACTATCCAGGAGGGACTCAAGGAGAAGCTCGCCGGCCTCTCCAGCAGTGGAGCGCCGCAGATCAAGGTCAGGTCGATCGAGACCTTGCGCGAGGTTTCCGCGCTGCTCGACAGCAAAGCTCCGCAGGACAGCACCGTCGTCAAGAACTGGTTGCGCCAGATCAGCCATGGCGCAGCCGAAGCCTCGAAGGAAGGAGGTTTTCTCGGCTTTGGCGGCGTGAACGTCAGCGATGCTGAAAAGGCAACCCTGGCTGAAATCGACGAAGCGCTGGCGCCGGGGCCTGCACTCCAGGCGTCCGCGGCAGGCCGCGCTCCTTAGGCGTTACTTACTTGCCGGCCGCCGCCGCCATGTATTCGACGGCGGCGTGCATGTCGGCGTCCGACAGTTTGGCGTTGCCACCGCGGGGCGGCATCGCGCGGATGCCGGTGATCGCGTTCTTCACCATCGTGTCG
>CAJDTU010000044.1_pt1 | contig 32521 bp, 35 predicted proteins | sample 7389901 | NCBI WGS metagenome assembly CAJDTU01 (sample SAMEA7055649, study PRJEB34461) | soil metagenome | biome: terrestrial ecosystem; feature: Peninsula; material: soil | place: Antarctica | collected 2016
CGCCCGCCGACGCCGCCTGGATCGCAGCATTCAGCGCGAGCACGTTCGTCTGCTCGGTGATATCGGAGATCAGTTCGACGATCTCGCCGATCTCCTGCGATGATTCGCCGAGTCGCTTGATGCGTTTGGCGGTCTCCTGGATTTGCCCGCGGATCCCGTCCATGCCGCTGATCGCGTGATTCACCGCCCGCGAACCTTCCTGTGAGGCGGACAGCGAATGCCGCGCGACCAGCGCGGATTCGGAAGCGCGGGCCGATACTTCATTGATCTGCCTGGCCATGCGCAAGACTGCTTCGCCGGTCTCGCGGATCTCGCGCGACTGCTGCTCGCTGGCGCCCTGCAGGCTCGATGCCGTCATTTGCGCTCGCGATGATGCTTCGTTCACCATCCCGGCCGCGGTGTTGATCTGCGATACAAGGCCGCGCAACTCTTCCAGGGAGTTGTTCACCGAGTCGGCAATGGCACCCGTGATGCCCGGGCAGACGGTGGCCCGCGCGGTCAGGTCACCGTCGGCGACCCTCTGCAGTTCATGCCTCAGGCGCAGGATCGCGGCGCGATTCCGGTCGTCGGCATGCCTGGCCTCGGCCTCGAGACGCTCGGCGCCCGCCCGCTGGCGTTCGGCATCCCGGGCGCGCTGCTGGCTCTCGGAAAGAAAGGCCCGGAACAAGGCACACAGCGCGAGCAGCGCCACCAGGCTCGCAACCGCGCCACGGGTTCCGTTGCGGCCGCGCAGCCCCGCGCTTTCGGGCAGGGAGTCGCGCAGCGCCTCGAGTCGCAGCCGGATGGCCTCGCTGTCCGCCGAGATCCGGCGCTCGGCTGTTCGGGCCGCTTGCAGCGCCGAGCCGGGCATGCCTGAGCCGGGCACACCCCGATCCGGTTGCTGCTCGAGCAGCGTTGCGCCCGCAGCATCGCTCTCGCCCCATTGTGCGATGAGCCCTGGCGCAGATCGCGATCGATCCGCCGACAATCCCGCCACGCGCTCCCCGGCCAGCAACCGAAGCGAGCGATTGACCACATCACGGCTTTCTGCCAACTGACGCAATGCCTCGCCTTGTCCTGCGAGCGCCCCCGGCGCCGCCTTGGCGAGACGCTGCGAATGCGTCAGCGCATCACCCGTCCAGCGCGTCCAGCGCGCGCTGTCGCTCGCGTGGTGCGTGTCCAGCCACAGGAACGCGAGAGCGAGCAGCGCCGATAGTGCAAGCACCGGCAGCCAGATCTGCAACTGCTGGCGAAACGTCAGGTGCACCGTCGCCGGAAGCGCCGGCCTAAGGCGGGCCACCGCGAGAAAGGCCGGCCGTTTGATCGCGACTCTCGACATGGCCCGTTCAGCAGGCCGATCGGCGTGCAACCGACAGGAAGCGATCCTCGCCCGCGAGTCTCGCCAGGCTCAGTTCGGTCCACCGCTGCGCCTCGGCATCGATCCACTGCGCGCCAAGCCACGGCGCCGAAGGCGTTTCGGCGGGCGTTGTCGCGGCCATCGCGTCGACCCTTTGCAGCCCGAGCATCCGGGCGACCACGATGGCCCCGTTCAAGCCCAGGCCGGATGCGAAGGCGATCAGCCCGGTCTCTTTCGTGACCGTGGTCAAGGCCCCGCCTGCATAACAGGCGAGATCGGTCACCGCATACAAGGAGCCGCGCAGATTGACCAATCCCAGGAACCAGTCGTGGGTCATCGGCACTGGCGCAATGGCGGTGGGGAGCGGGCCGACTTCGCCGGCCTCCGCCAGCGCCACCAGCAACCTGCGCGCACCCATCTGCACGCCGAGCCGCGCGCTCGGCGAGCTGACCTCATGCATGATCGAGCGGCTCGGTGCGCTTCGCCGATGGTATGGGCTGCACCGGCTCGCGGAGATCGTCGGCAGCGATCGCATTGACCGTGGCGGTGGCCGTGGAATTGACCACGGCCGCCGCCGTTGCATTGTCCGACGCACTGGCCGCATCGCCCGTCGGAGCCGCCGAAACGGCAGCAACGAGCCTGCCTGCGTGGTCGGCAACGGCGCCGAGCAGGGCATCCTTCGTGAATGGCTTGGTCAGGTAATCGTCGCAATCCACGATGCGACCGCGGGCCCGATCGAACAGGCTGTCGCGGCTCGACAGCATGACCACCGGAATGCCGCGATAGCGCCGGCTCTTCTTGATCAAGGCACAGGTTTTGTACCCGTCGAGGCGCGGCATCAGGATGTCGCAGAAAATCAGGTCGGGCTCGTGATCGGCGACCTTGGCCAGACCATCAAAGCCGTCTTCAGCCAGGATGACCTGGCAGCCGGCCTGTTTGAGGAAGATCTCGGCGCTACGGCGAATCGTGTTGCTGTCATCGACCACCAGAATCTTCAGGCCGGACAACTGTGCAGCGTCGCGCATCTCAGATCTCTATCATCTCGAAGTCCTCCTTGCGGGCGCCGCATTCCGGGCAGGTCCAGTTCATCGGGATATCTTCCCAGCGCGTGCCCGGCGCAATGCCGTCCTCGGGCAGGCCGTGCTCTTCTTCGTACAGCCACCCACAAATCAGGCACATCCAGGTGCGAAAGCCTCCGCCCGCCGACTCACTCATGCGTTTCCTCTGCGATGCATCGCTTGATGTCGGGCCCGCCCCGCCAGCCCGGCAACGGCCCGCGCGGACCGTTCATGCTCTCGGGCTCGATGTTAACCTCGAGAGCCGCGCTGCCCGGGCTGGCACCGACCGATGGACCCGCAGTCGCGACGAACGCACGAGAGGCTCCAGTGCCTGCCAAACCCGTTTCCGATCCGGTTCCTTCGACCCCGCCCGCACTCTGCAAGGCGCCACTGCGCGGCCTGTACGCCGTCACCCCGGACAGCACCGATGACGACTGGCTCGCCCGCGCGGTGGCCGCGGCAATCGACGGCGGAGCGCGCGCGGTGCAGTACCGCAGCAAGTTCGCCGATTCGGTCAGCCGGCAGCGCCAGGCCGGGCGGCTCGCGAAGCTGTGCCGCGCGCGCAATGTGCCGCTGATCGTCAACGATTCGGTCGAGATCGCACTCGCCGTCGGAGCCGCCGGCGTGCACCTGGGCAGGGACGATCCCGACGCCTCGCTGGCACGCGCACGACTGGGCCCGGGCGCGATCATCGGCGTCTCGTGCTACGGTGAATTCGAGCGCGCCGAGCGCGTTGCCGGGATCGCCGACCACGTCGCCTTCGGCAGCCTTTTCGCCTCCCGCGTGAAACCGCAAGCCGCGGGCGCACCCCTCGAATTGCTGTCCCGCGCCCGCGCCCGCGGCTGGAATGTTGTGGGGATCGGCGGCATCGATGCGAGCAACGCCCAGCGCGCGCTTGCAGCGGGCGCCGATGCACTGGCGGTGATCACCGCTGTGTTCGGCTCGTCCGGGCGCCCGCCGGAAGAAATCGAGCAGGCCGCGCGGGATCTCGTCAGGGCGATGGCGCGCCCGCCGACCGCGGGGAGTGACGCCGGTTGAAGTGACCTCAAGTCCCGGCCACCGCCAACGTGCCCGTCTTCCCGGGCGTCGTGGAGATCCGCACCTGGCGCGCCGGCACGGCGAAGTCGACCTCGAGGTCTTCGAGCAGTTCCATGATCCTCAGATTCACCCGTTCCTGGATATCGCGATAGAGCGTGTAGCCCGGATCGAGAACGTAGTAGACGAACTCGAACTCCGGGCCGTATTCACCCAGGTTCGCAAAGTGGCCGCGATCGAACCGTGCCTGCGGCTCGCTCTCGATGAAAACGCGCACGCGGCCGGGAATCTGAGCCACCCGTTCACGTGATGTTCCGTACGGCACCCGAAAGCCGAACACGACACGACGCTCCACCATTCGGCTGTAGTTGTGAATCAGCTCCTTGAGCAGGTTGACGTTCGAAATCACCAGTTGTTCCCCACTGAGGGAGTTGATCCGGGTGGTCTTCACGCCCACGTGGACCACGGTGCCGAGCACCTTGCCGAAGGCGATGAACTGCCCGACCTCGAAGGGCTTGTCGAGCCCGATCGCCATCGAAGAAAAGAGGTCGCCGAGGATGTTCTGCAAGGCGAGGGCCACGGCCACGCCGCCGATGCCCAGACTGGTCACGAACGCGGTGATGTTCACGCCGACGTTGGCCAGGAAAAACATCAGCAGGATGAGGGGCAAGCGGCACGCGACTGCCCCGGTTCCATTGCGCGGCTTCAGAACGGGCAGTCGGGAGCGAAGTCCGGCGGGCGGCGCTCGCGCAACGAAGCCATGCCCTCTTTCACGTCGGGTCCGGCAAAACCCATGAACTCGAGCGCGAGCGACGCGTCGAACGTCGGCCCCGCCATCCGCAGCCAGTTGTTGAGTGCGTACTTGGTCCATCGCACGGCAGTGTGCGAGCCCTGCGCCAGGCGGTTCGCGATCTCGAATGCCTTCGGCACGAGCTCGGCCTCGTCGACCACCAGCGACACGAGGCCAATGCGCTCGGCTTCTTCGCCGGAGACCGGATCGCAGAGCAGCAGGTAGTACTTGGCCTTGGCCATTCCGCACAGCAGCGGCCAGATGATCGCCGAGTGATCGCCGGCGGCTACACCGAGGCGGGTGTGGCCATCGATGATGCGTGCATTGCGCGCGGCGATCGATACATCTGCGAGCAGGCCCGCCACCAACCCGGCGCCGACGGCCGGCCCATGCATCGCCGAGACGATCGGCTTGCTGCAGTTGATCACGTTGTACACGAGATCGCGCGCCTCGCGCCAGACGCGCGAACGCACGGCGAAATCGTTCGCCATGTCCTCCACGAGCGAGAGATCGCCGCCCGCCGAGAAGCCCGCGCCTTCACCGCGAATGATCACCGCGTGCGTGTCGGGATCGGTGTCGATGTCGCGCCAGATCCCCGCAAGCTCCCCGTGCATGTCGTGGCCGGCAGTCGAGAGCTTCTTGTTCGCACTCTGCCCGGCGGTCATGACGAGTTCGAGGACACCGTGGTCGTGGGGCACGACCCGCAGCGCGCGGTAGGCGGTGTAACGTTCAGTGCGGTCCATGTCGACTTCATTACGGTTTGAGCGCGGCGAGCATCTCCCGCCGCAGGAGCGCATTGATTCGGGACTGGTAGCCCTTTCCCTGGCCTCGCAACCACAACAGAACGTCAGAATCGATGCGCACCGTCGTCGAGATCTTCGTGGGTTTGTAGAACGGATTACGCACGGCGTTCTTCCAGAAAGCGTCCGTCAGGGGCGGAATATCGCTGGTGTCGATGTCTTCATCCGGCATTGCCGCCGCAAGCGCTTCCAATTCCGCCCTCTGCTCGGCGGTAAGCGGGACTGGCTTCACGGTATCGATCGTGTGCTTAGCGATTCGCTTGCTCATAGCGCCTCCTTTCTTTCGATTCGGCGCGTCGCGCCGAAATGATGCGGATCACCTCGATATCGCCGTCTTCTCGCACGATATGCGCGACGAGAAGCAACACATGGTCTTCGACCATTCCGAGGGTTGCCAACGCCGCTCGCCGTGGCTCGCAGTGGCTCGTCGCGGTCCTGCTCGGTCGGGGCGAACGGGTTGACGAAAACGCGCATGACGGTCTGTCCAACGGCTCGCAGCTTCGCGCCGCGCTTCCTCCGCACGGTCGGTCGCCCTCATTCAGTTGCGCTTGACTTCGTTCGTCGTGATCCACTTACGGCAGGACCTGCACCCACAAGAGTGCGCCCATGCTGGGCGCAGATCAAAAAAACCCCTCGGAGAGGGGCTTTTCGTTACACCTGGTTGTCAAGAGCGATCAGCGGCAGCTCGCCGGCAGGTGCTTTGCGAGGCCAGCCGTCGTCGCGCAGGTCCATTTCAGCGGATCATCAGCAGTCGTACCGGCCACGGGGGTAAGTGTGAATTTCGGGGCAGTAACGGCACCAGTCGCTTGGGTGGTCACGGTAATGACGCCCGTCGTATCAGCGATCGCGACGCTCGCGACATACGTTGTTCCCGAAAACGAGAACCCACTGTTTGCGGAAGTTACTTTGCCCAAACCGCCGAGTGCTGCGGCCGTCTCAGCCACCGCAAGCTTGGCCGGGGCAGCCTGTACGAGCGCTTCCGACACTTTAGCCCGGATCGTGTAATCCTGATAAGCGGGCAGCGCCACCGCCGCCAGAATCCCGATGATCGCCACGACGATCATCAACTCGATCAGCGTAAAACCCTTCTGTACCTGTTTGCGCATTTGCATCATCTTCATGATCTGTTCCTGTGTATGGATCGCGAGGTGGGCCGACCCTTCGGCTCGCGTCCATATGTGCAGGGACCATGCCAGTCGAGGGCGCTGGCCGCTTGGAACCGATGGGCGGTCGGCGGGGCGCGGCGATGTGATCGAAGTCACGGTCTCAGACCAGAAGCAAATGGATGAATGGGCCGGCCTGCGACGAATTGCGTCACTCGATCATTGGCAGGGTGATCAATTGCGTCACTCCTCGTGACGCAACGCGGCACCTGAGCCCCGAGGCACTCCCCACCGAGGTGGCTCCGCCGGACCCAACCCGGCGCCGCCTCAAGGCGAAAGCGAGCCTCACCCCTACAACTCGAGAATCTCGCCCTGCTCGAGCATCCGCGGCGAAAACCTTCCTGCCCAGGCCTGCACCTCGCGCTCGATCGTTCCGCGATCGCCCGGTTTCAGGTGGGTGATGAGCACCTCGGGGTCCCGATGCAGTTTGGCGAGTTCCTGGCCGAGCTGGATCGGGTACAGGTGCCGCGCGGTGATGGCGAGGTCCTGGTCTCGGTTGGCGAAAGCGGTCTCGATGATCAGGTAGCGCAGGTCGTCGATGCGGTTCACCTGGCGCCAGAACTCGTCGTTCGGTCCGGTGTCGCCGGAAAACACCAGCGAGGCGTGCTGCGAGAACACCTGAAAGGCAAGCGCCGGCACGGTGTGGCTCGCCGGCAGGCTTCGCAAGCCGCGCGGGCCGAAGGAGACGGTCTGGCCGACCGAGAGCTCCTGGAAGCGCATCCACGACCGGTGCGGGTCCGGTATTTCAGTGAAGTCGGGCCAGATCACCCAGTTGAAGATGTGCGCGCGCAAGGCGGCGATCGTTTCGGGCAGCGCGTGTACGGTGAGCGGGCGGTCGCGCAAGCCACCGACCGAGTCGACGAGCAGCGGCAGCGCGGCGATATGGTCGAGATGCGAATGGGTAAGAAAGACGTGATCGATCGCAGCAAGCTCGGCGATCGTGAGATCTTCGACCCCCGTGCCGGCATCGAGAAGGATATCGGAGTCGAGAAGGAACGAAGTTGTCCGAGCGCCCGCACCGATGCCGCCGCTACACCCGAGGACTCGTAGCTTCATGTACGCCTCCTGTAGCCCTTCGGTCGCGGTCTCGCGCCGCCTGTGGCGAGCGTGCTGCTTCCCCGGTGGTTCCTTTCTGCTCGGCTCGAACCCGTCTCGGGCGCGCACCCTTGCCGTCCAGCGCAGGGCGGGGCACGAAGACCAGGACCGAGTCGCTGCGACCGTCGATGTCGACCTGCGCCAACTCGTCGAAATCGGTGTCACGGCAGCCCCTCACCGTTTGTTCGCCGACGATGATCCGGACGTTGTACCGCTTCGTCAGGCCCTCGAAGCGAGCTGCCAGGTTCACCGCGTCGCCAATCACGGTGTAGGTACGGCGCAAGGTCGAGCCCATGTCGCCGACCCGAACCAGACCCGTGTTCACGCCGATGCCGATCGAAAGCGGCGGCAGCCCGCGCATCACGAAATCGGCAGACAGCCGGCGCGCTTCTTCCTGGATCGCGATCGCAGCGCTCACCGCGTTGTCCGCGTGCATCGGATCGTCGACCGGCGCACCCCAGAAGGCCATCACCGCATCACCGATGTATTTGTCGACCGTGCCGCCGTACTCATGGATGACCCCGGTCAGGCCGGTGAGGACCGTATTGAGGTATTCACGCAGGGCTGCCGGATCCATCGACTCGGCCATCCGGGTAAAGCCGCGGATGTCGGCAAAGAGCATCGTGAGTTCGCGATTCACGCTTTCTGCGACGCGCCAGCGCACGGGATCGCGCGCCATCTGTTCGACAAGACTGGGCGAGACGTATTCGCCGAACAACTTGAGCACCGCGCGCCGCGCGCGGCCTTCGGCAAGGTATCCGAACAAAAGATTGAACACCATCAGTCCCAACACCGCCACGACCGGCGCGGCGACCGGCAGCACCAGCCCCGCATTCGAGTAGGCGATCGCGCTCGTGCCCAGAAGGGTCAAAAGCGCCAGCGCACTGGCCAGCGCCGTNNNNATGAACGAGGCGTGAATCTCCACGCCCGGAAAAACCTCGCTGACCGGCGTCGCCCGCAGGTCGGTCAGCCCGGGGGCGCTGGTGCCGATCAGAACGATCCGGTTGCGCATGACAGACCAGTCGACTTCGCCCTTCAGCACATCGGACGCCGATACATACCGAAAGCGCCCGCCCGCTGCGCCGCCGCGCCCGGCGAACGGCACCATCGCGGTGTAGCCGACCGAGACGGGGATTGCGACTTCGCCGCGCACGCCGCGCAGCTTCAGTCGGTCGGGTTCCGCAATCAGGGCGGCGGCGCCCAGATACTGGCGCAGGATCGCCACCCCGAATGATTCGTGCACGTCGTTGCCGTAAGCGGCAAGGAGCGGCATCGCGCGCACCGTCCCGTCGACGTCGATGCCAGCGCCCAGGAACGCATTGAAGAAGCCCTGCCCAGCGGCCGCCTCGCCGAACTGCTCCAGATTGGCACCGTATCCGTCGGCGTGGACCATCTGCAACTCGAGCAGCGACGCAGCTTCGCCATCGAACACCGGCATCGGCAGCGTGCCTGTTCGTCGGGCGCTGCGATCGCTCGTGAGGTAATAGCCGAGGACGGCGCGACCCTCGCGCAACGAAGCGCTCAGCCTGGCATCGCCGTCGCCGTCGCGCTGCGGCTCGGCGAACACTGTATCGAAGCCGGAAACCGCGGCGCGCCCGCGCGTGGCGATGGCATCGACCAGGGCCGCGACCCGTTCGCGGGGCCAGGGCCAGCGGCCCTGTTCGGCAAGGCTGCGCTCGTCGATGTCGACGATCACGATGCGTGGATCGAGGCGGGCCTGCAGCAAGGCCTGGCGGCCGTCATAAAGTTGCCGATCGACGGCGGCCAGGGTCGGCATGCGCCGCCAGCCCAGGTCGTGCGCGATCAGCAGGAGCACGATTGCAAGACCGCCCAGCGCCCGCAGAAAGCGCGATCTGCGCAGCGCCATGAGCGCCGGTGACCCCTTCAAAGCGGCAGCCCGCGGCGTAACGAGCGCCGCCGGAGCGGCAGCCCGGTTCCCGCAACTGGAGTCGACGGCCGCCCACCTGCGCCGATGGCGATGAACGGGCGCTTCGCAGGCGCAAGCGTGCGCTGAGACTTTCCGGCAGGACCGGCTTCGGGCACGGCGACCTTCTGATGGACGGGGAGCGAACCTTCGGGCAGTCTAGCGGCTTCCGGGGGCAGCCGGGCAGGAACTAGATCACGAACGGCCGGAGAGTGCCGCCGAGCGGCGTGATACCGCGGTGTTCCCGGGCACGAGGTCCAACCCCCGGAGCGTCGAGGTGCAAGCCCGGAACTTCGAGACCCTCTCGCCACCCGGCGCTTCAGGCATCGGGGCCGACCGCGGCGTTGCGCCGCCGAGCCTGCAGCGCAGAGCCCCATGCCACCACCAGGACCGCTCCGGCAATCGACGCACCGTAGTGGAGAGCAGCCGACGGCTCGCCGATCTGGTTGATCACCGCGACATCGGTGATCATCATGCCGCCTGCAATCCAGCCGAGCAACCCTCCGCCGACCGTCACGACCAGCGGATAACGCTCGATGAGCTTGAGCACGATCGTGCTGCCCCAGACGATGAGCGGAACGCTCAGGAGCAGGCCGAAGATCACCAGCCCGAGCTGGTGATCCGGGTCGGCCTGGTTCGCCGCAGCGGCAATCGCGATAACGTTGTCCAGACTCATGACCAGGTCGGCAATGATCACGGTCTTGACCGCCGACCAGAGCGTGCGGCCGCCCTTCAGGGTGCCGTGCTCGTCTTCATCACCCGGCGCCACAAGCTTGATGCCGATCCAGAGCAGCAGGAGGCCACCGGTCAGCTTCAGGAACGGCACGGTGAGCAGCGTGACCGCGAACGCGATGAGGAGCACCCGCATCACGATCGCGCCCGCGGTGCCCCACACGACGCCCTTGAAGCGCTGGTGCTTGGGCAGGTTTCGGCAGGCCAGCGCGATGACGACCGCGTTGTCGCCCCCGAGCAGGACGTCGATGACGATGATCTGCAGGACCGCTCCCCAGTGGAGCGTGGTCAGATAGTAGATCAGGAGGTCCATGCGCGCATGGGTACGGGCGGTTACAGCGCTCGCTTGAGCAAGCGGGCCATTTCCGATGGATCGCGGGTGACGGTGATGCCGCAGGCTTGCATGATCTCGAGCTTGGCCTGTGCGGTGTCGGCGCCGCCGGAAATCAGCGCGCCGGCGTGGCCCATCCGTTTGCCGGCGGGCGCGGTGACCCCGGCGATGAAGCCGACCACGGGCTTTTTCATGTGATCGCGGACCCATTCGGCCGCCTCGACCTCGTCGGGGCCACCGATCTCGCCGATCATGATCACCGCGTCGGTGTCAGGGTCGTCATTGAACATCTTCATTATGTCGATGTGCTTGAGTCCGTTGATCGGGTCGCCACCGATTCCGACCGCCGACGACTCGCCCAGGCCGAGTTCGGTGACCTGCGCGACCGCCTCGTAGGTCAGGGTTCCCGAGCGCGATACCACCCCGACGCGGCCTTTCCGGTGGATGTGCCCCGGCATGATGCCGATTTTCAGTTCGTCGGGCGTGATGGTTCCGGGACAGTTGGGGCCGAGCAGCAGTGTCTTGCCGTTCGCCTTGCGCATGCGGTCTCGCACGACGATCATGTCGCGCACCGGGATGCCCTCGGTGATGCAGATCACCAGATCGAGGTCGGCTTCGACCGCTTCCCAGATGGCGGCAGCAGCGCCGGCGGGCGGCACATAGATGACCGACACCGTGGCGCCGGTCGCCTCTTTCGCATCTTTCACGCTGGCATAGATCGGGATGCCGTCGAAATCCTGGCCAGCCTTGGTGGGATGCACGCCGGCCACGAAGGCGGCCTTCCCGTTTGCATATTCCCGGCACATCCGGGTGTGGAACTGACCGGTCTTGCCGGTGATTCCTTGGGTGATGACCTTCGTGTCCTTGTTGATGAGGATGCTCATCGCGTGATCCTTGTCGATTCGTTGCAGGCGCGCCGGCTCGTGCGGGTGTCCGTCTGGTTCCGGGTGTCCGTCTGGTTCCGGGTGTCCGTCTACTTGCCGGCCGCCGCCACGGCCTGGCGGGCGGCGTCTGCCATGGTGTCGGCCGCGATGATCGGCAGCCCCGATCCGGCAAGCAGCTTCTTGCCGAGATCCTCATTGGTGCCCTTCATGCGCACGACCAGCGGAACCTTCAGCCCGACCGTCTTGCTCGCGGCGATCACGCCTTCGGCGATCACATCGCAACGCATGATGCCGCCGAAAATGTTGACGAGAATCGCCTTCAGGTTCGGGTTGCGCAGCATGATCTTGAAGGCTTCGGTCACTTTCTCGGTGGTGGCGCCGCCGCCCACGTCGAGGAAATTCGCTGGTTCGCCGCCGAACAGCTTGATCGTGTCCATGGTTGCCATGGCCAGCCCCGCCCCATTCACGAGGCAACCGATGTTGCCATCGAGCTGGATATAGGCCAGGTCGTACTTGCTTGCCTCGATTTCAGCCGGATCCTCCTCGTCGAGATCGCGCAGCTCCATGATCTCCGGATGGCGGAACAGCGCGTTGGCATCGAAATTGAGCTTTGCATCGAGGGCGATGACCTTGCCCTCGCCGGTGAGAACCAGCGGGTTGATCTCGGCAAGCGATGCGTCGGTTTCCCAGAACGCGCGGTACAAGGCGCGCAGTGTGGCCCGTGCCTGGGGCAGGCTCGCCTCGGGAATGCCGATCGCGCTTGCGAGCAAATCTGCATCGGCGTCGGTCAGGCCGACACCCGGGTCGATGAAGACCTTGTGAAGCTTTTCGGGGGTGTTCTCGGCGACCTCTTCGATATCCATGCCACCCTCGCTCGAGGCCATCAGCACGACCCGCTGACTGACGCGATCGATGACCAGGCCGACATAAAGTTCCTTGGCGATGTCGGCGCCTTCTTCGATCAGGAGGCGGCGCACTTTCTGTCCCTGGGGACCGGTCTGATGCGTGACGAGTTGCATGCCGAGAATTTCGTTGGACAAGGCGCGCACCTCGTCGAGCGATCGGGCGAGCTTCACGCCGCCGCCCTTGCCGCGCCCGCCGGCATGGATCTGCGCCTTGACGACCCAGACCGGACCACCGAGCGTTTCGGCGGCCTTCACCGCCTCCTCGACGGAGAAGCACGGAATGCCGCGCGGTACCGCGACGCCGTACTTCTTCAGGATCTCCTTGCCCTGGTACTCATGGATCTTCACGATTGTTCCTTGCTCGAAACACAAGATTCTTCGGATGCGGCCTCGGCCGGTTCCGGTCGGTGCCACTTCGGATAGTAGAAACCGACGGCCGGACCGTCGGTGCGCAACGGAGTCACGAACGGCTTGGTGTCGCAAAGCTCGGCTTTCAGGTCGCAGGCGCCATCTGCGCGGCGAAACGCGTTGATGCGCACCGTGCGGGTGTGCATCGGATCACGGGAAACGGAAACTTCGGGCAACGGCATGCGCGATGTGATGGCGGTCGAATGAGCCGGAGTTACGCTGCGGCGGCCCCTGCCCGATGAAAAACGGGCGACCGAAGAACTGAGGGACGGCCTGCGGAACCACGGCCGCGGCAGCAACGGCCGGCCGGCGGAAAGGAAAGGCTAGCAGTTTATCACGGGGTTCTTGTCAGTCAGGCGCCATATCGAAGTCGGGATCGCCGAATTCGGGGTCGCGAGCGCCGACCACCTTGTATACGACATCGGCTCGAAACCCACGTGCCCGAAGGAAGCGGATCTGCCTCATGCGGTCTGCGGCCGTCTCGGCCTGCACACCGAAGCGGCGTTTCCACACGGCCCGGGCGCGTGCCGCTTCAGTGTCGTTCAGGGGCACGATCTGGGAATCGATCAGTGCGGGATCGAGTGCATGGGAGCGCAACTCATGGCGAATGAGCGCGGCTCCGAAGCCGGCGGCACGCCGGTGGACGAGCGACTCGGCAAACCGGGGGTCCGAGAGCAGCCGCGCAGCTTCCAGGGCGTTGAGCACCGCCTCGAGTTGCTCGGCCGACTCGGCATGCGGGGCGAGCTTGCGCTGCAATTCCAGGCGACTGTGCTCGCGCCGAGCCAGGTACTGCAGCGCCCGCGCTTTCAGCGACAGGGTCGAGCCGCGCTTTCGTCCGGGGAACGGTGCTGGCGCCGCCATGACCGGAGCCGCCTGTTGTCGGGTTCGTCCGAGCCGATGCTCAGGCCGCTTCCTTGGCGGCCCCGCCGCGCCCGGCGATTCCGAAGTGCTCACGAACCCGGTTCTCGATTTCCAGCGCCATTTCCGCATGCTCGCGCAAGTACTCGCGGACGTTGTCCTTGCCCTGCCCGATCCGGTTGCCGTTGTAGCTGTACCAGGCGCCGCTCTTGTCGACGATGTTGCAGGCCACCCCGAGATCGATGACCTCACCCTCTCGCGAAACGCCTTCGCCGTACAGGATGTCGAACTCGGCGGTCTTGAACGGAGGGGCGACCTTGTTCTTGACGATCTTGACCCGGGTTTCGTTGCCGACGACTTCGTCGCCCTTCTTGATCGAGCCGATGCGGCGAATATCGAGCCGCACCGAGGCGTAGAACTTGAGCGCGTTGCCGCCGGTGGTGGTTTCGGGGTTGCCGAACATGACGCCGATCTTCATTCGGATCTGGTTGATGAAGATGACCAGGGTATTCGTGCGATTGATCGAGCCGGTGAGCTTGCGCAACGCCTGCGACATGAGCCGCGCCTGCAACCCCGGCAGCGAATCGCCCATGTCGCCTTCGATTTCGGCCTTTGGCGTGAGCGCTGCGACCGAGTCGATGACGATCAGGTCGACCGAGCCCGAGCGCACGAGCGCATCGGTGATTTCGAGCGCCTGCTCGCCGGTGTCCGGCTGCGAGATCAGGAGATCTTCGAGTTGCACGCCGAGTTTCGAGGCGTATTGCACGTCGAGCGCGTGCTCGGCGTCGATGAACGCGCAGGTGCCGCCGAGCTTTTGCATTTCGGCAATGACCTGCAAGGCGAGCGTGGTCTTGCCCGAGGACTCGGGACCATAGATTTCGACGACCCTGCCGCGCGGCAGCCCCCCAACGCCCAGACCGATGTCGAGCCCCAGAGAGCCAGTGGACACTACCGGAATGTCGCGCTGGGCTTCGGCATCGGAGAGCTTCATGATCGCGCCCTTGCCGAACTGCTTTTCGATCTGCGAAAGCGCAGCTGACAGTGCTTTGCCGCGGTCGGTGCGGGATTTCGCGTCGTCCATGTCAATCACTTTTTCCATTGAGCTGGCCTCGTCCGGTTATTGAGTCGGTATGGTTCGGATTATCGCACAGCACTACTGTATAAACAATCAGTCTTTCGGGCTAGACCCAGGCTCGGGTTCCTGTTCGGACAAGCGGTCGCAAGCCTGCCTGAGCCCGTGCAGCGCCGCAAGGCCTCGCACCACTGCGCGGTCACCGGCGAAGCGCACCGTCTCCGTGCGTGAGGCTTCCCCGATCGACGCCCAGCCGAAACAAACCGTGCCCACCGGCTTGCCGGGCGATGCCCCGCCAGGCCCGGCAATCCCGGTGATCGAGAGCGCCAGTTGCGCGCGACTGCGGGCGAGCGCGCCCTCGGCCATCTCCAGTGCCACTGGCTCGCTTACCGCGCCATGCGCCTGCAGGGTCAGCGCCTGAACGCCGAGCTGATCGGCCTTGGCCGCATTGCTGTAGGTGATGAAGCCGCGCTCGAACCACTCGCTCGATCCGCCGATCTCGGTCAGCGCGCGGCACACCAGCCCGCCGGTGCACGACTCCGCACACGCAACCAGCCAGCCGCGCGCGCGCAGGCGGCGGCCAAGCGTCACCGCAGCCTCGATGACCTGGCGCTCCAGATCACGCAGCCTGGAGTCGCGCTCGAAGTCAGGCGCGAAGTCAGGCGCGACGGCCGGTCGGGCGATCGGCCGGGCGACGCTGGCCGTCGCGCCGGCATCCGTGGACAAGGTCTCTCCGCCACTCGAGGGACTGGCATCTTCGGACATGTTCCTTACGCTCCTTCGCCCCCGGTCGCTCAGTTCGACGCAGCCGCCGGCGCGTGCAGCAGCGCAAGCACGAGCAGCGTATAAAGCGCGGCCAGCAGGTCGTCGAACATCACCCCGAAGCCGCTTTTCAGCTTCTTGTCGTAATACCGGATCGGTGGCGGCTTCACGATGTCGAAGAACCGGAAGAGCACGAAGGCTGCGAGTTGCGCCAGCCAGCCGCCCGGCGCAAAGAGCAGCACCAGCCAGAAGGCGACGATCTCGTCCCAGACCATTGCGCCGTGATCGGCCACGCCAAGATCGCGCGCGGTCCGTTCGCAGGCCCAGATGCCGATCAGGAAGGCCACCGGCAGAACGATTGCCCAGTGCCGCGGTGCGAGCCACGGACTGGCCACGGCGAAGACCAGCCAGGACCAGAGCGTGCCGACCGTGCCGGGTGCGAAAGGCGATAGCCCGCTGCCGAATCCCAGCGCAATCCAGTGCGACAGGCGCGCGCGCATGAAGCGCGCGTCGGGGCGCACTGTGCGGTCAGACGAAGTGGTCGAACCCACTCGCGCTCCATGGGAGCGTCCGGCCCCGCGAATCGACCACATGCAGTGCGTCGCCGGCATCGATCCTGCCGATCCGGCTCAGCGGCAAGTTGAGCGGCGCAGCCAGCGCTTCGATGGCCACGCGATTTTCCGGCGCCGCAGTGAACAGCAGTTCGTAATCGTCGCCGCCCGACAAGGCGAGCCGCATCCGTTGCGCCTCGGGCAGGCCGTCGAGCGCCCCGGCCACCGGCACCGCCGGCCAAAGCAATTCAGCGCCAACCCGCGAGCGCTCGAGCAGATGGCCAAGATCGCCGGCCAGTCCATCCGACAGGTCGATGGCGGCCCCAGCGAGGTAGCGCAACGCCACACCGAGCGCGACCCTGGGTTCGGGCCGCTCGAGGCGCTCACGCGCGGGGTGGCCTTCGGGCAGCGCTCTGCCTGCGCGGCGTTCGGCGACCGCGAACGCAGCCGCCCCGAGCGCCCCGGAGACCCAGAGGTCGTCGCCGGGCTGCGCCCGGTCGCGCCGCAGCGCCGCGCCGGGGCTCACCTGCCCGAATACGGTCACGCAGGCGTTCAGCGGCCCGCGCGTCGTGTCACCGCCGATCAGCTCGCAGTCGAAGCGGTCGGCCAGCCTGAACAGCCCGGTGCGGAAGGCGCCCAGCCAGGCTTCATCGGCCTGCGGCAAGGCCAGCGCCAGCGTGAAGCCGAGCGGCTGCGCGCCCATCGCAGCGAGATCGGACAGGTTCACCGCCAACACCTTGTGGCCCAGCGCGGCAGGATCGACATCGTCGAAGGCATGCCGGCCACCGACCATCATGTCCGTGGAGATCGCCATGCAGTTGCCGCGCGCGGGCGCCTCGAGCAAAGCGCAGTCGTCGCCCATGCCGAGGATGGCACGCCGGGCGGGGCCGCGGTCGAAAAACCGGTGGATCAGCGCGAATTCGCCGAGCATGGACGTGACCCGATCATGCGGTGGGTCCGGTCTCGAGCGTGCGCAGGCGCCCCGCCACCCGATCGAGCACTCCGTTCACATACTTGTAGCCGTCGGTGCCGCCGTAGGTTTTGGTCAATTCGACCGCCTCGTTGATCACGACCCGATACGGCACTTCGAGCATCCGCGACAACTCGTAGGTCGCCAGCAGCAGCACCGCGTGCTCGACGGGACTGAGTTCCAGCGTGGGGCGGTCGAGATGCGGCACGATCAGCGCGTCGAGATCGGCGGCAGCGTCGATCGCGCCGTGCAGGACCGCCCTGAAGTGCTCCCGGTCGGCCTTCTCGAAGCCCGGATTCGTTGCGGCAACGTGAACTTCGATCGCACCGGCGTCTTCACCGGAGAGCAACCACTGGTAAAGGCCCTGGACGACGAGCTCGCGAGCCCGCCGCCGGGCGTTCTTGGGCGGCGAGCCGGTCGGCGCAGCGCGCGTCGCGGGGCGATCAGTCATCAATGCGCCTTGCGTCCGTTCGCCGGGCCGCCGTCCCGCTCATCCTCCTCCTCCTCCTCGCCGTCGTCGTCGTCGTCGTCGTCGTCATCCTCCTCCTCATCATCGTCTTCGTCTTCGTCGTCGTCTTCATCTTCGTCGTCGTCCTCGGACAAAGTGGCAAGCGACAGCGACAGATTGCCCATCTCCACGGCGACGCGTGCTGCGTCTGCGCCTTTCCCGACGGCCCGTTCCCGGGCCTGCTCCTCGTCCTCGGTGGTGAGGATGGCGTTGGCAATCGGCACATTGAAGTCGAGTGCCACGCGGCTGACGCCGGCTGCACTCTCGTTCGACACGATCTCGAAGTGGTAGGTCTCGCCGCGGACGACGGCCCCGATCGCAATGAGTGCATCGAAGCTGCCCGAAGCCGCCAACTGCTGCAAAACGCCGGGAATTTCGAGCGCGCCAGGTACCGTGCACACGAAGATATCCTCGGACTCGACCCCGAGCTCGAGCAACTGATCGAGACACGCGTCGCGAAGCGCATCGCACACTGGCTCGTTGAAACGCGCCTGGACGACGCCGATGCGCAGGCCCGACCCGTCGAGGTCGGACTGGAACACTCCGATTTCCATCTGTCAGTTCTCCTGTGAGCCCGGCTCGAACCCGACCACTTCGAGATCGAAACCAGTCATGCTGGGCATCTTGCGCGGCTGCGAAAGCAGACGCATACGACCGACTCCCAGATCCTTGAGAATCTGGGCGCCGATTCCGTACGTTCTCAGGTCCATCTTGCCACCGCGGCGTCGCGCGCGCTCATTGGCCGCGCCGGGCGCCGCCAGTTCGGCGAACAGCACGTCGGCGGGCTGGGCGCAGTTGAGCAGCACCATCACGCCCTCGCCGTGCTCGGCAATGCGCTGCATCGCGCGCGCCACCGGCCACGAATGATCGGCGACACGAGTATCGAGGAGGTCGAGCACCGTGAGCGGCTCATGCACCCTCACCAGCGTTTCGCGGTCCGCCGAGATCGAGCCGCGCACCAGCGCCAGGTGCGGTGAACGGCCCGGCTTGTCGCGGTAGACGACGAGAAGGAAAGAGCCCCATGGCGTTTCGACGGCTCTCTCGGAGAGCCGTTCGAGCAGGCTTTCGTTGGCGCTGCGGTACTGGATGAGGTCGGCGATGGCGCCGATCTTCAGTCCGTGCTCGCTGCCGAATTCGATCAGATCGGGCAGGCGCGCCATCGTGCCGTCGTCCTTGAGGATCTCGCAAATGACGGCCGCCGGCGAGGCTCCGGCGAGTTGCGCGAGATCGCAACCCGCCTCGGTGTGCCCGGCGCGCATGAGCACGCCACCGGCTTGCGCCATCAGCGGAAACACATGCCCGGGCTGCACCAGGTGCTCGGGCATGGCGTCGGAGCCCACGGCAGCCTGCACGGTGCGCGCTCGATCGGCGGCCGAGATTCCGGTGGTCACGCCCTCGGCGGCCTCGATCGAAACCGTGAAATTGGTGCCGTGCACCGTACCGTTATGCGAGACCATCAGCGGCAGGCGCAATTGCCGGCAGCGCTCCTCGGTCAGGGTCAGGCAGATCAGGCCGCGCCCGAAACGAGCCATGAAGTTGATCGCCTCGGGCGTTACAAAATCGGCAGCTAAAATGAGGTCGCCCTCGTTCTCGCGGTCTGCCTCGTCAACGAGGATAACCATGCGGCCGGCTTTCAGCTCGGCAATGATCTCGGGGGTGCTGGCGAGTGACATCCCTGCATTTTACGCTGCCCACCAGGTTTTCCGTCAGCGCTCGCCGCCTCAATCGGGGGCGGCGAGCCGTCTCTCCACATACCGTGCGATCAGGTCGACTTCGAGATTCACCTCGTCGCCGACGTGCAGCGCGTGCAGGGTCGTCGAGCGCAGCGTGTGGGAAATCAGGTTGATGTCGAACTCCACGCTCTCATGCGCATCGCTTACCCGGTTCACGGTCAGGCTCACGCCGTTCACGGTGATCGAGCCCTTGCTCGCGAGATACTTCGCGAGCGCAGCAGGTGCCCGGATCACGAGTCGCCAGGACTCGCCCACCGGCTCGAAGCTCACTACCGTGCCGATGCCGTCGACGTGGCCGGCAACCAGATGGCCCCCGAGCCGATCGGCCAGCCGCAGCGCCTTCTCGAGGTTGACTTCGCCGGCCCGCTCGAGGCCCGCGGTCCTGGACAGGCTCTCGCGCGAGACCTCCACCGAGAAGCACTGGCCGTCGATCTGCACCACGGTCATGCAGGCGCCCTGGATCGCGATCGAATCGCCGAGCGCGACATCCGAGAGATCGAGTTCGCCGGCGTCGATGACAAGGCGCACGCCGAAACCCTCGCCAAGGGGAACGATGCTTTCGATGCGGCCGACCGCCGCGACAATCCCGGTGAACATTATCTCTCCTTGCAGTGGCGTCAGCCCCGTTCCTCGGGCCGGGAGTCGATGACTCCATCCGCGACGCCGCCCACCGCGTTCATGGGCAACCGGCCCGGCAGCCGCGCAAGCAGGCGCAGATCGTCGCCGACCCGCTCGATCGACTCGTACGCGAGCCGCGCCGCGCCTGCCAGGGTATCGGGCGGAATCAGATCGGCCATTCCCGTGGCATTGCCGAGCAGCATCGGAGCCAGGTAGACCAGCAGTTCGTCGACGCAGTCTTCGCGCAAGAGCGAACCGTTGAGCCGGTTGCCGGCCTCGACGTGCAATTCGTTCATGCCACGCACGGCCAGTTCGCCGAGCAGTGCAGGCAGATCGACCTTGCCCTGCCCGTTCGGGAGCATGATCACTTCGCAGCCGCGATCGCGCAGTTCGGCCACCTTGCCAGGAAGCGCACGCGCACAGGCCACCAACAGGTTGCCGCCGCGCACGATCCTGGCGTCGAGGTCGACTTCGAGGCGGGAGTCGACGAGCACGCGCAACGGTTGGCGCAAGCTCTCGACGGCGCGTACTGTGAGCCGGGGATCGTCATCCTTTACAGTGCCGATGCCAGTCAGCACGCCGCTGGCGCGCGCGCGCCAGGCGTGGCCGTCGTTGCGCGCCGCCTGCCCGGTGATCCACTGGCTCGCCCCGTCCGGCAGCGCAGTGCGGCCATCCAGGCTCGCCGCGATCTTGAGTCGCACCCAGGGCCGGCCGCGTGTCATGCGCGATACAAATCCCAGATTCAGTTCACGCGCCTCGCTTTCGAGCAGGCCGCAGCGCACGTCCACACCAGCAGCGCGCAGGCGGGCGAGGCCGCCGCCATTGACCGCCGGGTTCGGATCCTCCATTGCCACGATGACCCGCCCCACCTGCGCCTCGAGCAAGGCATGCACGCAGGGCGGGGTGCGCCCATGGTGACTGCACGGCTCCAACGTGATGTACACGGTGGCGCCGCGTGCCGCTTCTCCGGCCTGGGCCAGCGCCAGCACCTCGGCGTGGGGTTCGCCGGCCCAGCGGTGCCATGCCTCGCCGACCACCGCATCATCGCGAACGATGACGCAGCCGACGCGAGGATTGGGCATGGTCGTGCGCAACCCGAGCGCGGCGAGCTCGAGCGCACGAGCCATGTACTCACGATCGACAGCGGTGAACATCCTCGCATTATCGCCGCTCGTCGGCCACGGGGTGCTTCCACATCCTCACGTCCCGACTAGAATCGGGCAGCACAACCCTCAACCGGCGACCTTGTCGCCCACAGGTGCCCCGAGTGACCGACACTTTCGCTCCCATCACCCGCCACGGCGGCCAGATTCTTGCCGACAATCTCGCCGTACAAGGTGTCGACACCGTTTTCGGCGTGCCCGGCGAAAGTTATCTGGCAGTGCTCGACGGGCTCTATCAGCATCGCGAGCAGATTCGCTTCGTGATCTGCCGCCAGGAAGGCGGGGCAGCCTTCATGGCCGATGCCTACGCCAAGCTCACCGGCAAGCCCGGCGTGCTGATGGTCACCCGCGGTCCGGGCGCAACAAACGCCTCGATCGGCGTGCACGCGGCGTTCCAGGACTCGGTGCCGATGGTGGTCTTCGTCGGGCAGGTCGGCACCGACTTCATCGATCGCGAGGCCTTCCAGGAAATCGATTACCGGCGCATGTACGGCTCGATGACCAAGTGGGTCGCGCAGATCGACCGGGCCGATCGGATCCCCGAATATCTGGTCCACGCCTTCCAGGTCGCCAGCAGCGGGCGGATGGGCCCCGTGGTGCTGGCATTGCCCGAAGACATGCTCACAAGCGAGGTTGCCGTGGCCGACGCGAAGGCGCATGCGCCGGTGCACGCCTCACCGGGGCCGGCGCAACTCGAATCCCTGCACTCGATGCTTGCGGCAGCTCAGCGCCCGCTTGTCATCCTCGGGGGGACCGGCTGGACGGCAAAGGCCTGCGACGATCTGCGCAACTTCATCGAAGCGAACCGGCTGCCCGTAACCTGCGCGTTCCGGTTCCAGGACCTGTTCGACAACCGGCTGCCGAACTACGTGGGCGATGTCGGAATCGGCATCAACCCCAAGCTCGCTGCCAGGGTGAAAGAATCGGATCTCATCATCGCGATCGGCCCACGGCTGGGCGAGATGACGACATCCGGCTACACCCTCTTGTCGGTGCCGTGTCCGGTGCAGACGCTCGTGCACGTACATGCCGGCGTCGACGAACTCGGTACCGTCTACCAGGCCGACCTGATGATCGCCTCGGGCATGCCCGAAATCGCCGCAGCCTTGCGCGAGTTGCGAGTGGATTCGTCGGCCTGGGCTGCCGGCGTGATCGAGGCGCGCAGCCAGTACGAAGCCTGGCAGCGCGAGCCGCCGATCTATGCGAACGCCGGGCAGCCGGCCCTGAACCTTTGGCAGGTCGTGCAGACACTCGAGCGCATCGTGCCCGCCGACACCATCATCGCGAACGGGGCCGGCAACTTCGCGACCTGGGCGCACCGGTTCTGGCCGTACGCGGGGCTGCGCACGCAGCTCTCGAGCACCTCCGGCGCCATGGGCTACGGCGTGCCGGCCGCGGTCGCCGCCGCGATTTCGGCGCCGCAGCGCACCGTGGTCTGCTTTGCCGGCGATGGCGACTTCCTCATGACCGGCCAGGAAATCGCCACCGCGGCCCAACACGGCGCCGGCCCGGTCTTCATCGTGTTCAACAACAGCATGTACGGCACCATTCGCATGCACCAGGAGCGCGATTACCCGGCGCGCGTGCTCGGCACCACACTGGCCAACCCCGATTTCGCGAGGTACGCGGAGGCTTTCGGCGGCTTTGGCACGCACGTGGAGCGCACCGAAGAATTCGAGTCGGCGCTCAAGGCCGCGCTCGCTTTTGCACGCGAGAAACGCCGCCCGGCGCTCATCGAGCTCACCGTCGACCCGCAGGCGATCACGCCGAACCTGACGCTGGAGGCGATCCGGAACGCGAAGCGCTGAACGGGCGGGGCGTTGCACTGGACTAACCGGACGTAGTTCCCTTGATGCTGGCTGGAAAGGTGCGCGCAGTGAACATACACGAAGCCAAGCCCCACTTGTCGCGACTGGTTGAACAGGCGGCGAAGGGGGAGTCTTTCATCATCGCGAAGGCGGGCAAGCCGATCACCCGTACACCGGGAACTTCGCCGTCAGGACCTCGACCTGCTCGCGCAAACGGCTCAGGTGAGCGCGGTCGTGGGGCCGGTCGAGCACGTCGGCGATCAGGTGGCCGACCTGCTCGGCTTCGCCCTCGCGAAAACCGCGCGTGGTCATTGCCGGCGTGCCGAGCCGGATGCCGCTGGTCACCATCGGCTTTTCGGGATCGTTCGGAATGGCGTTCTTGTTGCAGGTGACGTGTGCTTCCTGCAGCACCCTCTCGGCCTCCTTGCCGGTGATCTTCTTGGCGCGAAGGTCGACCAGCATCAGATGCGATTCGGTGCGCCCGGACACGATGCGCAGGCCGCGCTCGATCAGCGTCTGCGCCAGCACCCGTGCGTTCGCGGCCACCTGCTGCTGGTATTCACGAAACGAAGGCTCGAGCGCTTCGCGAAACCCCACGGCCTTGGCAGCGATGACATGCATCAGGGGGCCGCCCTGCAGGCCCGGGAAAACCGCCGAGTTGATCGGCCTTTCGTGGCGGGAGGGCATCAGGATGAACCCGCCGCGCGGCCCACGCATGCTCTTGTGCGTAGTGGAGGTTACAACGTCGGCATGCGGCACCGGGCTCGGATAGACGCCGCCGGCGATCAGCCCCGCATAGTGCGCCATGTCGACCATCAACAACGCGCCGATATCCTTTGCGACGCTGGCGAAGCGTGCCCAGTCGATTCTCAGGCTGTAGGCGGAGGCCCCGGCAATGATGAGCTTCGGCTTGTGCTCGTGCGCCGTGCGCTCCATCGCGTCGTAGTCGATCTCCTCGGCCTCGTCCAAACCGTAGGACACCACCTGGAACCACTTGCCGGACATGTTCAGCGCCATGCCGTGGGTCAGATGCCCGCCTTCGGCAAGGCTCATCCCCATGATGGTGTCGCCGGGCTGCAGAAACGCCAGGAAAACGGCCTGGTTCGCCTGGGCACCGGAATGCGGCTGAACATTGGCGCACTCGGAGCCGAACAATTGCTTGACGCGATCGATCGCAAGCTGCTCGGCGATGTCGACATATTCACAGCCGCCGTAATACCGTTTACCCGGATAGCCCTCGGCGTACTTGTTTGTGAGCTGCGAGCCCTGGGCGGCCATGACGGCGGGGCTGGCATAGTTTTCGGAGGCAATCAGCTCGATGTGCGCCTCCTGGCGCCGGTTTTCCTGACGAATGGCATTCCAGAGTTCCGGATCGCTTTGCGCGATGCCCTGATTGCGGTCGAACATTGAAGATCCCTCGGCTGCCAGGCAAGATACGGCGCGATTCTTGCATCGACGATGCTTCGACCGCGTGCTCGATATGCCGGCATTATAAGTTGCCGGCGGTCCGGCCGCGGACCTCCTGGCAACTCGCGAACAGCGCTCAGCCGCGCACCTCGACGTCGTCAAGAGCATGATCGAGATGCGCCACATCCGCCCAGCCGACCAGGCTGAAGCGCTCGCCATCGAAAGCCAGCCGGTTCAGGCTCGCGTTCAGCAATTGATGGTCGCGCGGCGCATCCAGCGCGAGTCCCGCGCCGATCCGGTAGGCGCAGTCGAGCACTCCGCCGTGTGCGACGGCCACGATGCTCTTGCCGGGATAGCGGTTGGCCAGATCGAGCAGCACCCGCTCCACACGAAGATGGAACTGGCGCAGGGACTCGCCGCCGCCGGGCGGCACGAAATTACCCTCGCGCGCACGCCAACGCCGCCAGGCCTCGGGCTCGTCGCGCTGCAATTCTTCGTGCGTGCGACCTTCGAACCCTCCGTAGCGGCGCTCACGCAGGGCGGGATCATGCACGACCTGCAAGCCGAGCGCGCGCGCGATCGGCCCGGCGGTCTGCGCGGCTCGCGACAGATCGCTGGAATGAACCGCCGCGACCCGCTCGTGCTCCGACTCCGCCGCAAACCGACGCGCGGTCAGCGCCGCCTGGCGTCGTCCGGCCGCGTTCAGCGAAATGTCGATCTGACCCTGGAAGCGGCGGGCCTGGTTCCAGTCGGTCACGCCATGCCGGATCAAAATTATCGTGGTCGGACGGTTCATCCAGGCGCCAGGCGAGGGTTCATGGTGTAGGTGCCGGTGATTGAAGCCTCGCCCAGCTTATGACGTTCGATGACCTTGCGCGCGTCGGCGCCTCCGAAGCGGCCCATCAGCGGCAGGCGGTCCATTCCGAGCGCGTAGACGGTGAAGACGTAATGATGAACGATGGAGTCGTTCCACGGTGGGCACGGGCCGTCGTAGCCGAAGTAGTCGCCGGCCATGTCCCGATCGCTGGCGAACCAGTTGGTGTAGTCGTTGATCCCCTGGCGCGCGCCGTTGCGTGCCATTGGCCCCGCCTTGCCCTTGGGCGTGACCTTGTCGGAGAACTCGCCGGCGGCGATCAAGTTCGTCGAGCCGGACAGATCCACGAGCACCCAGTGGAAGAAGTCCGTGCGCTTGAGCGTTGCCGGGATTTCGCGGTCTTCCTGATTCACGTCTTCCGGACTGCTCGGCACATCGCGATCGTGGCAGATCACGGCGAACGATTTCGTGCCGACCGGCGCATCGCTCCACGCGAGATGCGGGTTGCGATTCGAGGATAGCGCGACCCTGGACTTCGGCTCGATCCGGCAGAACGCGAACTCCTCCGGAATCGGGGAGCCATCGGAGAAGGATTCACTGGACAGTTTCATGCAGCTGCTCCGGAAGGGGGGGCGTAAGTTTATGAGCCTAGGCCGAGCGCTTCGGGCCAGTCAAGGCAGGAGGCTCCGCCGAGTCGTCGAGTGACACCGCCGGAGGCGTTCACGAAGTGCTTGCTCGATTGGTTCGCGCGGGGTCTTCGGCTGGCTGAGCTCGAAGTGCCTCCTGCACGAGTTGGCCGTCGAGCACAATATTGGCGCGCATGGCCAGAACACCTGCGTGCGCCTATTCTCGAACGAACTGACCCGTTAGTCGACCCGGGCGGAAAATTCTCACTCTCTCAGTCGAGCGTCACCCGCGCGAAGCGCCGCTTGCCGACCTGCACCAGATAGGTGCCTGCCTGCAGTTTCAGCGCCTTGTCCTCGATGCGCCGGCCATTGATTCGCACCCCGCCCTGATCGAGATTGCGCATCGCCTCCGAGCTGGAGGGTACAAGCCCGGCCTGCTTGAGCAGCTGCGCGATGCCCAGCGGCGCGCCCGATACGGAGACTTCAGCAATGTTTTCCGGCAAGGCGCCGTGCCGGAAACGCGCCTCGAAGTCGACCAGCGCTTTGGCGGCGGAAGCCCGGGAATGAAAACGCGCAACGATCTCCAGCGCCAGGCTCACCTTGGCGTCGCGCGGGTTGCGCCCGGCGGTGCATTCCGCATGCAAGGCCGCGATCTCCGGTAGCGAACGGGAAGACAGCAGCTCGAAATACTTCCACATCACGTCGTCCGAGATCGACATCAACTTGCCGAACATGTCGTTGGCCGGGTCGGTGATGCCGATGTAGTTGCCCTTCGACTTCGACATCTTCTCGACGCCGTCGAGCCCCACCAGCAGCGGCATCGTGAGGATGCACTGCGGCTCCTGGCCATGCTCGCGCTGCAGTTCCCGACCGACCAGCAGATTGAATTTCTGATCGGTGCCACCCAGCTCCAGGTCGGCAGTGAGCGCCACGGAGTCGTAGCCCTGCATCAGGGGGTAAAGCAGTTCGTGAACCGAAATCGCCATTCCCGAGCGAAAACGCCGGGTGAAGTCGTCGCGCTCGAGCATGCGCGCAACGGTATACCTCGCAGCGAGTTGGATCATGCCGCGCGCCCCCAGCGCATCGCACCACTCCGAGTTGTAGCGAATTTCGGTGCGCTCGGCATCGAGCACCAACCCCGCCTGGGCAAAATAGGTCTTCGCGTTCTGCTCGATCTGCTCGCGGCTCAGTGGCGGCCGGGTGGCGTTGCGCCCTGACGGGTCGCCGATCGTGGCGGTAAAGTCGCCGATCAGAAAGATCACGGTGTGCCCCAGATCCTGCAACTGGCGCAGCTTGTTCAGCACCACGGTGTGCCCCAGATGCAGGTCGGGAGCGGTTGGATCGAGACCGAGCTTGATTCGCAGCGGACTAGCTTCGGCCTCGCTGCGCGTGAGCTTGGCGACCCATTCGGATTCGACGAGCAACTCCTCGCAGCCGCGCAGGGTGATCGCAAGCGCCTCGGCAAGGCGCTCACTGCCGGTCGCCGACGCCCGATCGCCCCCAATCTGCTGATTGCCGCTTTCTGTCATTCGCGTGCCCGCTTTACGCCGTTCAGGCGCCTTTGTCATCCGTTGGTCGGTTGGCTTGAGGTACTATTGCGCTTCTTTCCGAGTCCGCTTGGCGGTGCGGGAGCGACCGTGCCGCATTCGCCGTCTGACCGAAGGTTCGGATTCTAACGAACAGACGAAATGCCACCGACAACCGATCCCCGATTCATTAAGGTCGCCGCCGCCGTTGCCGCCGTCCTCACCCTTGCGGCAGTTACCGCTTTCGGCGTCGCCCCGTTGCAGGACGCCGAGATGCCCCCTCTGGAAATGGTCGTCGAATCGGTGCCGCTATCACCGGTTGTTGCCAAAGCGAGCGACCGGTTCCGACAGACCGAGCGCGTGCGCCGGGGCGAAACCGTGCCCTCGCTGCTCGAGCGTCTCGGCGCCGCCGACGCCGAGTTTCTGCGCTTCGTGGCCAATGATCCGGTAGCGCGAAAGCTGCTTCAACTGCAGGCCGGTCGTTCGGTCACCGCCGAAGTCGAGGCAAGCGGGCGCGTCCTCTCCTTGCAGTACCGCTATGGCAGCCTGATGGTCGACGGCCAGGAAAACGGCACCCGCCTGACCATCCACCGTAACGGCGACGCGCTAGAGGCGATCGACGAGCCAGTGCCGCTCGAGCGCCAAGTAGCGCTCGCGGCGGTGGTCGTCAATTCGTCCCTGTTTGCCGCGACCGATTCGGCCGGAATTCCGGACGGCATTGCCTCGCAGATCGCCGACATCTTCGACGCGGACGTCGACTTTCGCCGCGACCTGCGGCGCGGCGCGCAATTACGGGTCGCCTACGAGACGGTGCGTGAAGCCGACGGCCTCGATACCCCGGTCGGCACCCGGGTGCTGGCAGTCGAACTGATCAATGGCGGCGAGCACCATGAGGCGCTGTGGTTCGATCGCGGCACCGACGACCTGAGTGGCGAATTTTTCAGCTTCGACGCCCGCAGCCTTCGAAAGGCCTTCCTGCGTAACCCCCTCGAGTTCAGCCGAATCAGCTCGGGCTTCACGAGCGCTCGCCTGCATCCGCTGCACGGTGACATGCGGGCCCACAAGGGCGTCGATTTTGCGGCGCCCTCCGGAACCCAGGTGCGTGCGGCAGGCGCAGGCGTCGTCGAATTCGCCGGGCAGCAACGCGGCTACGGCAATGTCGTGATCCTGCGTCACCGAAACGACGTGTCCACACTCTATGCCCATCTGCACGATTTCACCTCGGGGCTTTCCGCCGGAGACAAGGTCGATCAGGGCGACGTGATCGGCCACGTCGGTATGACCGGCTGGGCAACCGGTCCGCACCTGCACTACGAGTTCATGGTGAACGGCCAGCAGGTTGACCCGATGACCGTTGCGGCGGCCGACTCCGAGCCACTGAACGCAGACGAACTCCAGCGCTTTCGGGCGCAGTCGACCGATATCGAGCACCGGATGGCCCAGCTCGACCCCGTGCGCATGGCGGCACACTTCGAATGAGACACGCACTGCGCAGGTCGTCGCGCCTCAGATGAGCCCGCTGCGGCGGACGGCGGGACGCGTCGAGTGAGCCGGATGCTGCGGGCGGCGGGGCGCTTCGGGTGACTGACCCGGCCCGGCTCTGCGCCGGACTGATGTCCGGCACGAGCATCGACGCCGTCGATGGCGCCCTGGTCGCCTTCCCCGCCGATGCGCCCCCGCTCACCCTTGCATTTCGCTCGCGCCCGATGCCCACGGCGCTGCGCGACGCGATGCAGGCGCTTCAGCATCCCGGCCATGATGAATTGGCGCGCGCGGCGCTCGCGGCAAACGCAATGGCCGATCTGTATGCCGAAGTCATTTCGGACCTGCTCCTCGCTGGCGCGCGCAGCGCCGCACAGATCGACGCGATCGGCGCGCATGGCCAGACGGTGAGACACCGGCCGAAACTCGGCTACACGCTCCAGTTGCTCAATTCGGCACAACTCGCAGAGCGCACGGGCATCGCGGTCGTTGCCGACTTTCGCAGCGCCGATGTCGCCGCCGGCGGCCAGGGGGCGCCACTTGCCCCCGCCTTCCATGCCAGGGTCTTCGGACATCCCCGGCTGCGCCGCGCGGTGATCAATCTGGGCGGAATCGCCAATGTGACGCTGATTCCCGCCCGCGGACCTGGCAACGAAGCGGGCGAGCCCGTGCTCGGCTTCGATACCGGTCCGGCCAATACGCTGCTCGATCTATGGTGCCTTCGCCATACCGGGCAACCCTTCGATCGCAACGGGCGCTGGGCGAGAGGCGGCCGGGTGCTGCCCGGGTTGCTCGAGCGCCTGCTCGAAGAGCCGTACTTTCAGGCGTCGGGCCCCAAGAGCACCGGACGCGACCTCTTCAACGCGCACTGGCTCGACACGAGGATTACAGCAACGGCTGGCGGGCGCGCCTTTGATGCGCGCGACATCCAGGCCACGCTGACGCAGTTGACCGCCAATACCGTGGCCGACGCCTGCCTTGCTTTTGCAGCCGATGAGGCCTGGATCTGTGGCGGCGGGGCGCACAACGCCGACCTGCTGCTGCGCCTGAGCGCCAAGCTGGCTCCGATGCCGATCGCCGATACTGCAATCCTGGGAATCGACCCTCAGGCGGTCGAAGCAGCCGCCTTTGCCTGGCTCGCGCACCAGCGCATCCTGGAACAGGCGGGAAACCTGCCCGCCGTGACCGGGGCACGCGGATCGCGCACGCTGGGGGCTGTCTGGCCCGCGCAGCGCCGCTGAAAACCGAAGATCAGGCGCTGAACGACGACCCGCAACCGCAACTGGTCGAGGCGTTCGGGTTCTTGATCACGAACTGCGCGCCTTCGAGGTCTTCCTTGTAATCGATCTCGGCGCCCACCAGGTACTGGTAGCTCATGGCGTCGATCAGCAGCTGTACGCCGTTCTTTTCCATGATGGTGTCGTCCTCGTTCGTCTCTTCGTCGAACGTGAACCCGTACTGAAACCCCGAGCAACCGCCGCCCTGCACGAACACCCGGAGCTTCAGGCTCTCGTTGCCTTCTTCTTCGATCAATTGCTTGACCTTGTCGGCAGCGCTGTCGGTAAAGAGCAACGGTGCCGGCATTTCGGCTACAGCGTTCATTCGATCATCTCCATGAATGTGTTCATTCTAAGGCAGCACCGGCAATTGCGTAAGACCGGTGTCCTCGCGAAGCCCGAACATGATGTTCATGACCTGTACGCCCTGCCCCGAAGCGCCCTTCACGAGATTGTCCTCGACCACGAGGACAATCAGCAGATTGCTGTCCGGCGGCCGGTACACCGCGATGCGCACCATGTTCGAGGCGCGCACCGAGCGCGTTTCGGGGGTGGATCCGGGCGGCATCACGTCGATGAAGGGCTCCATCGCGTAGCGCTCTTCGTACAGCGTCTGGAAGTCGATCTTTCGCGCGGCCGGGGTCAGCCGGGCGTAGAGCGTGGAGTGAATGCCGCGAATCATCGGCACCAGATGGGGCGTGAACTGCAGCCGCACCGGCTTGCCGGCAATCGCGGCGAGGCCTTGGGCGATCTCCGGTGCATGGCGATGGCCGCTCACGCCGTAGGCCTTGAAGTTGTCGCTGGCCTCGGCGAGCAGCGTATGCACATCCGCCTTGCGCCCGGCCCCCGAGACGCCCGATTTGCAATCGGCGATCAGCGTATCGAGTTCGACCAGATCGCCTCCCGCAGCGGCTACGGCCGAGGGCTCGAGCACCGGCAGCCAACCGAGTTGCACCGAGGTCGGGTAGCAGCCGGGCAGCCCGATCACGCGCGCCTTGCGGATCGCCTCCCGGTTCACCTCGGGCAGCCCGTAGACGGCTTCCGCGAGGATCGAGGGACAACTGTGTTCCATCTTGTACCAGCGCTCGAACTCGGCGGTATCAGAGAGCCGGAAATCGGCCGCCAGGTCGATGATCCTGACACCCGCCGCGAGCAACCCGGGGGCCTGCGCCATGGCAACACCGTGCGGCGTGGCAAAGAACACCACGTCGCAGTCCTTGAGCGGCGCCGTTTCCGGATCGACGAATGAAAGATCGACGCGACCGCGCAGCGACGGGTACATGTCGGCGACCGGCATGCCGGCCTCCTTGCGCGAGGTGATGGCCACGAGCTGCGCCTGGGGATGCTGGGCGAGCAAGCGCAGCAATTCAACCCCGGTGTAGCCGGTCCCACCCACGATTCCGATCCTGATCATCTCGTCAACTCCTTGCGAAGCTCATCCATCCGACAAAAAAAGCCGCCTGCTGAGCATGGCGGCTTTTTCCGAGCCAGTCTGCGCTCAGCGCTTGGAGAACTGCTTGCGGCGTCGCGCCTTGTGGAAGCCGACCTTCTTGCGCTCGACTTCGCGGGCATCGCGGGTCACGAGACCGGCGGCCGACAAGGTGGGCTTCAGTGTTTCGTCGTAGTCCATCAGGGCGCGGGTGAGGCCGTGGCGAACCGCGCCGGCCTGGCCCGATTCACCGCCACCCCGAACGTTGACCATGATGTCGAAGGCATCGAGATGATCGGTCAGGACCAGCGGCTGGCGCACGATCATGCGGCCTGTCTCACGGGCAAAATAGTCGTCGAGAGGCTTGCCATTCACGACGAATCTGCCGGTTCCTCTTTTCATGAAAACGCGCGCTACCGAGGTCTTGCGACGGCCGGTGCCGTAGTTGTAATCGCCGATCATCGCGTCAGATCTCCAGGACCTTGGGTTGTTGCGCCGTGTGCGGGTGGGTTGGTTCCGCGTAGACCTTCAGCTTCTTGATCATCGCATAGCCAAGAGGGCCTTTCGGCAACATTCCTTTGACTGCCTTTTCCAGGGCGCGGCCCGGGAAGCGCGACTGCATCTTGCCGAAGGTGGTTTCGCGAATTCCACCCGGATAGCCGCTGTGGCGGTAGTACTTCTTGCCTTCTTCCTTGTTGCCGGTGACGCGCAACCGGGAGGCGTTCACCACGACGACGAAATCTCCCGTGTCGACGTGCGGCGTGTACTCGGGCTTGTGCTTGCCGCGCAAGCGCAGCGCGATGTCGGCGGCAAGCCGACCAAGCACCTTGTCGCTCGCATCGACGAGCAGCCAGTCGTGCTTCACTTCGTGCGGCTTGGCGGAAAAGGTCTTCATGAAGGTGTTCTCTGGGTTCTGCCGCGCGATGGGTGCCGCCACAGTAAATGGCAACGGCGCGGCGTAAAGCCCGTCATTATAACGAACGGATAGCACGCGCGCAAAGCCCGGACAAAAAAAGCCCGGGCACCAGGCCCGGGCTGAATCCACCAAAGGAGGAGGTGGAGGAGACATCGTTGGTCGCCAGCGGCGACCGATGTATGAACGATATACCGAACTTGGACTCGATGCAAGCAGAATTGCTGCAATGCGGCATTGTCGCAACAGAAGGCTCTGCAGCGAGCGGGCGGCGAGCATTTCGCTTTCGAATCAAAGGGCTGAACCAACTGGGGCGCGGATGGGCAAGCTAACGATGCTCGCACGGGTTCAAAACTCCGGAACGCGGCCCGACTGACGCACCTCTGTCGTGGGCCGTAGATATGCGGCAGTGCACAAGCCGTGCGACCCGACCCCGTATCAGTACGGTAGAGTCGAGCAGTGGCGCGGTAGTGGTAGGCCAAGCTTGTCTGTGTCCGCCCCTTTCGTCTGGCGGTGCCCAAGTAGCTCGACCCTGACTCCGTT
>CAJDTU010000033.1_pt1 | contig 31478 bp, 31 predicted proteins | sample 7389901 | NCBI WGS metagenome assembly CAJDTU01 (sample SAMEA7055649, study PRJEB34461) | soil metagenome | biome: terrestrial ecosystem; feature: Peninsula; material: soil | place: Antarctica | collected 2016
CTCGATGACCGTGCTGGACAACCTGCAGGTCGGCGGCCTGCTGCCGCGCGCCCGCCACTCGGCTGCCGAAACACTGGAGCGGGTGTTCGCGATGTTCCCTCGTTTGAAGGAGCGTGCCGGGCAATTCGCCGGCACGCTTTCGGGCGGCGAGCAGCAGATGCTCGCGATCGGCCGCTGCCTGATGGGCGGGCCACGGCTCATCATGTTCGACGAACCTTCGCTGGGCCTTGCGCCGGCGGTCGTGGCCGAGGTGCTGAGCACGATCTGCAAGCTTCACGACGGCGGCATGACCGTTCTGCTGGTGGAGCAGAACGTGGCCGCCTCGTTGCAACTCGCCGATCGCGCCTACGTGCTCGAGAACGGCAGCATTGTGCTGGAAGACAGCGGCGCAGCGTTGCTCGTCAATCCGCGGGTGCGCGAGGCGTATCTCGGGCTGTGAAGGAAACGGAAATGGCCACGAACCTGTTCCCGGTGGCGCCGACTCGCCGCGAGCACAGCGGACGTCTCAACATGCGCATCGGCAGGCGCGTGCATCGGGCGCTCGCCATCGAGGCCGCGCAGGCCGGGGTGTGCCCTTGAACGCGCTGGTCGCGCAGCGCCTGGCCCGGGACGAATCACTCAGTCTGCTGCGAGCACCTTTCCCGGATTCATGATCCCGAGCGGATCCAGGCAGCTCTTCAGCCGCTTCATGAGGGCAATCTCGACCGGCGATTTGTAGCGCGCAGCTTCGTCGCGACGCAACTGGCCCAGCCCGTGCTCCGCGGAGATCGAGCCGTTGAAGGCGGCGACCGCATCGTGCACCAGCAGGTTGATCGCTGGCTGCAAGCCCAGGAACCAGTCTTCGTCTTCTGGGCCGCTGCGCTCGGCGGGCGGTGAAACGTTGTAGTGCAGGTTGCCGTCGCCCAGATGCCCGAAGACGACCATCCGCACACCAGGAAAGGCGCGCGCGACCGCTGCATTGGTCTTGTCGACGAAGCTTGCGAGCGACGAGATCGGCACCGAGATGTCGTGCTTGATGTTCTTGCCGGTCGCTGACTGCGCCTCGGAAACCAGTTCACGCAGCTGCCACAGCGCGCGGCTCTGGCTGATCGATTGGGCCACCACTGCATCGCGCACGATGCCAGCTTCGAGCGCATCTTCCATCAACGATTCGAAAGCGGCGTTCGCATGCGCCTCGCTCTCGCTGTCGGAAGTTTCGAGCAGCACCACGTAAGGGCTGGCTTGCGCGAACGGCTTGTGGTTGTCCGGAAAGTGGCGCACGACCAGATCGAGGCACAGGTCCGAGATCAGCTCGAAGGCGGTCAGCGAGGAGCCAAGCAAGCGTTGCGCGAGTTCCAGCAGGCGCAGCGCGGCATGCGGGTTGTCGACCGCCGCAATTGCCGTGACTTGCGCTGCCGGCTGCGGGTACAGCTTGAGGATCGCCGCGGTGATGACGCCAAGCGTGCCTTCCGAGCCGATGAACAGGTCGCGAAGATCGTACCCGGTGTTGTCTTTGCGCAGACCGCGCAGGCCATTCCAGACCTGCCCCTCGGCGGTGACGACTTCGAGGCCGAGACACAGTTCGCGCGCATTGCCATACCGCAGCACGGCCACGCCACCGGCGTTGGTCGACAGATTGCCGCCGATGGTGCACGACCCCTCGGAGGCCAGGCTGAGCGGAAACAGCCGGTTGGCGCCCGCAGCCGCCCGGCGCACCGCATCCAGTGTGCAGCCGGCTTCGACGGTGAGCGAATTGTTGGTCGCGTCGAGTGCGCGCACCCTTGTGAGGCGCGTGAGCGACAGCACGACCGAGCGACCCGAGTCGTCGGGCGTCGCGGCGCCGGACAGGCCGGTGTTGCCGCCCTGCGGGACGATCGCCAGCTCGTGCTCGGCGCACCAGCGCACGACCGCGGCAACGTCTTCGACCGAATCCGGAACGGCGACTGCCAGCGCCCGGCCAAAGTAGCGCCGGCGCCAGTCGATGACGAAGGGGTCCTGGTCGCCGGGTTCGGTGATCAGGCGCCCGGAGAAGACAGCCCGCAGCGAATCGACCGGGGGCAAGGCCGCGGGCGACGAGACGGTGGAACGAACCTGGGACATGCTGGGGGTTCTCCGTTCTGACGGGACAGGCAGCCGCGCCGGGGCGTCTAACGCAGCCCCGGCATCATTCCTTTCATGCCGCGCATCATCTTGGCGAGGCCGCCCTTTTGCATTTTCTTCATCATGGTGCGCATCTGGTCGAACTGGGACAACAACCGGTTGACTTCCTGCACCGGCACGCCCGCGCCCGCGGCGATGCGCCGCTTGCGGCTGGCCTTGAGCAATTCCGGCTTGGCGCGTTCGGCTGGCGTCATCGACTGGATGATGCCCTGCATCCTGCGCACCTGGCCTTCGGCCTTCGACATGTCGGTCCCAGCGGCGGCTTGCTGGAACTGCGCCGGGAGCTTGTCGAGCATCGACGAGAGCCCGCCCATCCGGCTCATCTGGCCGAGCTGGGATCCGAAATCGCTCAGGTCGAAGCGGTTGCCGGCCTTCAGCTTGGCGGCGAGGTCCTGGGCGGCTCGTTGGTCGACCGACCGGTGCGCTTCTTCGACCAGCGAGACGATATCGCCCATGCCGAGGATGCGGTTGGCCATTCGTTCCGGGTGGAACGGCTCCAGGCCCGTGAGCTTTTCGCCCACTCCGGCGAACTTGATCGGCGCGCCAGTGATCGCTTTCACCGAGAGCGCGGCGCCGCCGCGCGAGTCACCATCAAGTTTAGTGAGCACCACGCCGGTCAGCGGCAGCGCTTCCTTGAATGCGCGGGCGGTGTTGACCGCATCCTGGCCCTGCATGGCGTCGACGACGAACAGCGTCTCGGCGGGCTGCAGCCGCCGGTGCAATTCGGCGATCTCGCTCATCATCTGCTCGTCGATCGCGAGCCTGCCGGCCGTATCGACCAGGAGCACATCGTGATAGTGCGTGCGCGCCCATTGCAGTGCCGCAGCCGCGATATCGACCGGCTTCTGCTCCGGTGTCGACGGGAAAAAATCGGCGCCGGCCTGCTCGGTCACCGTGCGCAACTGCTCGATGGCGGCCGGCCGGTAGATATCGCAGGAAACCGTAAGAACTTTCTTTTTCCGGTTCTCGCGCAGCCACTTGGCAAGCTTGCCGACGGTGGTCGTCTTGCCGGCGCCCTGCAGGCCGGCCATCAGGATGATCGCGGGCGGGCGCACGGACAGCTCGAGTTCTGCGGCCTGCCCGCCCATGATCGCGGCAAGTTCGCGGTTCACCACGCCAACCATCGCCTGGCCGGGCGTCAGACTGCCGAGCACTTCCTGGCCGAGCGCCTTTTCCCGGATCTTCGCGATCAGGTCGCGCACAACCGGCAGCGCGACGTCGGCCTCGAGCAGAGCGATGCGGATTTCACGCAGCATTTCCTGGGTGTTGCCTTCGGTCAGCCGCGCCTCGCCGCGCAGCGTTTTGACCACCCGGGACATCCGTTGTGAGAGATTTTCTAACATGGCCATGGAGTAAACTGGAGTGGTGCCGATTCTACTGGTTATCGCCCACCTGGTTCCGGCCGCGCTTTATCTCGCTGCTTGGCGGGCCGAAGGCCGCACGGCTGATTTTCTGCTTGCCGCCGGCCTGGCCGCACACGTGTTCGCGCTCTATGAGGAGGTGCCGGGCAGCGGCTGGCGGCTCGGCTTCGCAGCCCTCCTGTCGGCCACCCTGTGGATCGGCGTGGTGGTGCTCTGGATAGAAGGGCTGTCGGTGCGCAGGGTGCGGGCGCTGCGCAAACTGATGCTGCCCGCGGTTGCGCTCGCATCGATCCTGCCCTTGTTCTTTCCCGGCGCTGACATCAGCGCTCAGGCGGCGCGCCCGCTGTTCGTCCCCCATCTGATCGTCGGCACGCTGGCTTACGGCGTGTTCGCCCTGGCCGCGCTGCATGCACTTCTCATGACCGCCACCGAGCGCGCGCTGCACGGCGGCGGGGCTGGCCACCTGCCGGACAGCAGCTACGGGCGCTTTCTCGAAGAACTTCCGCCGCTGCTCGTGCTCGAGCGCATCCTGTTCAAATTCATTGCCGTGGGCTTCGCCTTTCTCACGCTCACCGCGCTCAGCGGGGTGCTGTTCTCCGAAGAGGTCTTCGGTAGACCGGTCGTTGCGGATCACAAGACCGTATTCACGCTGATCGCCTGGGTCGTGTTCGGTGTCTTGCTGCTCGGGCGGTGGCTGTGGGGCTGGCGCGGGCGCACCGCGCTGCGTCTTACCCTTGGTGGCTTCGTGCTCTTGCTGCTGGCCTACGTGGGCAGTCGCTTCGTGCTCGAGGTGATTTTGGGAAGGCGCTGACACGATGGGAAAATTGCTGTTCTGGGTCGTCGTGTTCGCGCTGGGCTGGTTCGTCTGGTCGCTGATCCGGGTGTCGCAACGCAAGCAGGAGCGCAGCCGGGCTGATGCGGCCGAGCCGGTGAGGATTGTTGCCTGCAAGCACTGCGGCGTGTTCCTGCCAGCTCGCGACGCGCTGCCCGGCCCGGACGGTCCGTACTGCTGCGCCGAACACCGCGATGCGGCCAGGCGCTGAGCAAGACCCTGGCTGCTGCCGACCCTCGCTGGCCTTCGCTGCGCCTGATGGCAGCCAGCCGGCTGGCGCTCGCTCTTGGCTTGTCGGTGCTGCTGTCGCTGGATGCCGCACGCGGCCCCGGCGGCTGGCTCAGCGACCCGGTGCTGTTCGCTCAAACTGCCGGCGCCTGGCTGCTCGCTTCTGTCGTCTTTCTCATTGTGAGCGCTCGGCTGCGCTCGCGCTTCGACGCTCAACTGGCCATCCCTGCGCTGACCGACCTGGTCGCGCTCACGGTCATGATGCACGCGGCCGGGGCGGTTCGCGGCGGACTGGGCGTCCTGATGGTCGCAGCAGTGGCGGCGGCCGCTGTGCTGTCGACACGTCTGATGGCGCTTTTTTTCGCGGCTGCCGCTTCGCTGCTGCTGCTGGGCGAGGCCGTACTCAGCTGGCTCGCGCACGACGACTTTCAATCGAGCCTGCCGATGATCGCCGGCCTCACCGGCGCCGCCTGCTTCGTGACCGCGATGCTGATCAACTGGCTGGCCACGCAACTGCGTCGCCAGGAAGAGCTGGCACGGGCGCGTGGGCAAGATCTGCAAAACCAGCTTGCGGTCACTCAGCGAGTGGTCGCCGAGCTCGAGCAGGGCGTGCTCGTCGTTGCACCCGACGGGCAGGTTCGCGCCATGAACCCGGCGGCGCGCCAGCTGCTCGGTGTCGATTCCGCTGACCTTGGCGGCGAAGCGAAGGCTAACCTCGGCCTTGCGGCCGTGGCGAGAGCCTGCGCAAGCTGGCGGGCAGCGGGCGCCCGCGCCGGCAGCGAAAGTCAGTTGCTCTTGCCGGTGGGCACCGAGAGCCCGGTGCGGCTGCTCTTGCGCTTCCTCGCAACGCCCGGCGGCGATACCGTGCTGATGCTCGAGGACCCGAGCCGGGTCGAGGCGCGCGCGCAGCAACTCAAGCTCGCGTCGATGGGGCGGTTGTCCGCCTCGATCGCCCACGAGATCCGCAACCCGCTGGGTGCGATCCGGCACGCCAACGCTCTGCTGGCAGAGCGGATCGAAGATGCGCCCGGGCGCCGCCTCGCGCGGATCATCGAAGACAATACCTTGCGAATCGATCGGGTGATCGGCGCCGTGCTTTCGGTGTCGCGGCGGGAACCTTCGGGCGACGAAACAATCACGATGGCGCCTTTCCTGTCAGCCTTCGCCGACGAATTCGTTGCGCAGGCAGGTGTCGAGCGGACCCGGATCTCGCTGCAGATCGAATCCGCGCAGGCCATGCGGTTCGATTCCAACCACTTGCGTCAGGTCCTGGTGAACCTGATCGGCAATGCGCTGCGCTACGCCTCGGGCGCGCCCGGCGCTGTCGTGGTGGCATGGCGCGAGAGTCAGCGCCATCGATTAGAATTGCGCGTCTCCGACGACGGGCCGGGACTCTCAGCCGAGATGCAGCAGCACGCCTTCGAACCCTTCTTTACGACCGAGACGCGCGGCACAGGCCTGGGCTTGTATCTCGCGCGCGAGCTGTGCGCCGCCAACGGCGCCGTATTGCGCTTCGAGCCTGCCGTCGATGCCCGGCCCGGCGCGTTCGTGATAGAACCTGGCTCCGGTTCGGTCCAGTGAGCACGCGGGCAATGTCAGCAGAATCGTCTTTTGGCATGCGCGAACAGCCGCTCGGCTCGGCTCCCCGGACTCCGCGCGTGCCCCGCGTGCCCCGCGTGCTGGTCGTCGATGACGAGGCCGACCTGCGTGAACTGCTCGAGCTGACCCTGGTCGGCATGGGTTTCGACGTCGATTGCGCCCCGGATGTGGGGAGCGCGCTGCGACAGCTCGAGAGTCAGGTCTACGCGCTGTGCCTCACCGACATGCGGCTTCCCGACGGCGACGGCTTGCAACTCGTGGAAGCGATCGGCCGTCGCAACGCCCAGACCCCGGTCGCGGTGATCACCGCTTACGGCAGCGCCGAGAATGCGGTCGCCGCGCTCAAGGCCGGCGCCTTCGACTATCTCGCCAAGCCGGTTGCCCTGGATGCGCTGCGCACCCTGGTGCGAGCGGCCATCGCATTGCCGCCCGCGAGCGACACCGCCACTCGCCAACAAGATCCGCTCGACTACGCCGCTGCCCGCCGCCTGCTCGGCGACTCGGCAGCGATGCGGGCGGTGCGCGCCCAGATCCAGCGACTTTCCCGCAGCATGGCGCCGGTGGCGATCACCGGCGAGTCCGGCTCGGGCAAGGAGTTGGCGGCGCGCTTGATCCATGAAACCGGCCCGCGCGCCGGGCGCCCTTTCGTGGCGGTGAACTGCGGAGCGATACCGGAGGCGTTGATGGAGGCCGAGTTTTTCGGCCACCGCAAGGGCGCCTTCACCGGCGCGGACCAGGAGCGCGAGGGCTTCTTCCAGGCGGCCAGCGGCGGAACCCTTTTCCTGGACGAGGTTGCCGACCTGCCGCTGGCGATGCAGGTCAAGCTGTTGCGCGCGATCCAGGAAAAGCGCGTGCGCAAGGTGGGCGCAACGCTCGAGGAGCCGGTCGATACGCGGATCGTGAGCGCAACGCATCAGGATCTTGCGCAGTGCGTTGCCGCCGGCCGGTTCCGCCAGGATCTGTACTATAGGCTCAACGTCATCGAGCTCACGCTGCCACCCTTGCGCGAGCGCAGCGAAGACATCCCGGCCCTCGCTCAGGCGGTTCTCAATGGCCTGGCGCGCCGTTCGGGGCTGAGCGAGCCACCGCGCCTGTCGTCGATCACGCTCGCGTATCTGCAGAGTTATCCGTTTCCCGGCAACGTACGCGAGCTCGAGAACCTGCTCGAGCGTGCGCTGGCCTTCTGCAATGGCGAAGTCATCAACGTCGAAGACCTGGGCCTGCGCCCTGGAGTGGCCGGCTCGCCTGGCGACGAACGCGCCGAGAGCCAACCCTCTGCGCCTGCCGGCCCGGCTGCAGGCGCAGAGGGAGCAGGCGGCGCCGCGCCGATGCCCGCCGAGCGCCGCCCGGTGCGGATATCGGAAGAGGGTATCCCCGATTCGCTCCCCGATTATCTCGATCAGCTGGAACGTGAAGCGATCCAGCGCACGCTCGAAAAAACCCGCTTCAACCGCACGGCCGCGGCGCGTCAGCTCGGCATCACCTTCCGAGCCTTGCGCTACCGCATGCAGCGACTGGGCTTGAGCTAGCGCTAGAGCGAAATGACCATGATTCCTGACACACTCGAGACCCGCCTCGTCAAGGAACGTCCGATGGCGTGCGTCACGGTATGCGTGCCGAAAGACGTCGTGGAATCGCTGAAGGCAGTTGCCCCGCGCAAGGGAATGTCGGGTCACCAGGCGCGAATGCAATCCTTCGCCAACTCGCGTTCCCCGCGCGCACAGCCTTCGCGCACGGGCTGGATCCCGGGCGGAACCGGCTGGCTGCGCGAGGCACGCCGGGTGCCATCCCCGAACCACGACGAACGGCCGCCCCTGACGGCGATCGAGCTGCTCGTCGTGCACCACATCAGCCTGCCACCGGGGCGCTTTCGCGGCGATGCGATCGAGCGGCTGTTCACGAACCGGCTCGACCCCGACTCTCATCCCGCTTTCGCGCCGCTGCGCGACCTTTGCGTGTCGGCGCACTTTCTGATCCGCCGCAACGGCGGGCTATTGCAGTTCGTCGACACCGACCGGCGCGCCTGGCATGCCGGGGTGTCGAGCTTCGCGGGTCGCGAGCGCTGTAACGATTTCTCGATCGGTGTCGAGCTCGAGGGCGACGGCGTCCATCGCTTTACCGCCGCTCAGTATCGCGCGCTGCGCCGATTACTCGGGCGCTTGCGCGAGCGCTATCCGCTTCGCTCGGTAGCCGGGCACAGTGATATCGCGCCGGGTCGCAAGCACGACCCGGGCCCGCGCTTCGACTGGCCGCGTCTGCTTCGCGCTCGCCAGGCGAATGGCATGGAGAGCGCGAAACGCAAAGGCGTTGCGGGGTGTTTGTCCGCAACGTAAGATCCTGCTGTGAATCACGTCGGAACCTCGCGACAGCACCGATTTGAATTCGTGTATTGATGTATTGATGCCCTGTATCCCGCGCGCTGCCTGGCGCTGCGGCGCCGGTTTCAGGGCCGGCGAAAAGGCGTCAGTCAACGCACTGTCCACCCAGGGAGATCCGTGATGGCAACCGACAGGAAACCCGCAAAGAAAGCTGCGGTGAGCAAGTCCCTCGATGAAAAACAGGTAGCCGGCACATCGGCTGCAAAAAAAACCGGGACAAAGGTTCCGGCAGTGAAGGTGGCAGCTGGCAAGCCAGCAACTCCGCCGAAACCGGCCGCGAAGAAACCGGCCGCGAAGAAACCCGCAGCGAAGGCGACGGCCCCAGCGGCGAAGATGGCTTCAACGACGAAGACGGCCCCGGCGGCGAAGACGGCTCCGTCGACGAAGACGGCTCCGGCGGCGAAGACCGGAGCCAAGCCAAAGGCAGCGAAGGCAACCGCCGCGGGAAAGGCGACCGCGACGAGGAAGACGGCACCTCGCACCCCCGCCGACCCTGAGGCAGCGAAGCCGGCGAGCACGCCCACTGGGTGGCCATTTCCGACCGGCAATCGACCCTGATTCTTGCGGGGACATCGGGCGGGCAGGAAACGAGACGCCCCTTCTGCCGGTTCCCGCCGCGGCGATCGATTCAAGTGGGCGATGTGCGAGAATCGCCCGAAACTCCAATGACCCCTCATGCATCAAGCACTCTGGTTTCTGCTCGAAACCCTCGGCAGCCTTCTTGCCACCGCCTGCCTGCTGCGCGCCTATCTGAACCGGCTTGGATTGGGAGCCCGTAACCCGATAGGGCAGTTCGTGGTTGCGATCACCGACTGGATCGTGCGGCCGTTTCGCCGATTGATGCCGGCGAGTCGTTCGATCGACTGGGCGAGCATCGTTGCCGGCGTCCTCGTGGCAGTGGTGCTCGCGGTCCTGTTCGTCGTCCTGTTCGGCGGTGGACGAACGCCGGCCCCGGGAACCGTTTTGCTACTGGCGCTTTACTGGCTGATCAAGTGGTCACTCTGGCTTCTTACCGCCCTCGTGCTCGCGCAGGTGGTCCTGTCGTGGGTCAACCCCTATGCCCCGATCGCACCCACGATCTCGGCCTTGACGAACCCGTTTCTTGCCCCCATCCAGCGGGTCGTGCCGCTGATCGGTGGCGTGGATCTATCGCCGCTGGTGCTGATCCTGCTTATCCAGGTCGTCCTGACCCTGGTGCAATCCCTGCTTCCCGGGGCGTTCTCGCTCGCCGGCTGAGCACCGTAACGCCTCTGGCGCGCCCGTCCTGATGACCTCGTGGCTGGCGGGCGCGCCCGGTGATTGGCGCTTGCGCCTTGCCGTGCAGCCGGGCGCGCCCCGCACGATGGTGACCGGGGTGCATGATGGCTGCCTGAAGCTGCGCGTGGCGGCGGCGCCTGCCGACGGTCGTGCAAACGAAGAGATCGTGCGCTGGCTCGCCTGCCGCCTCGGAGTGAAGCGGGCACAACTGCGCATTGTGGCGGGCGGGTCAGGCCGGCGCAAGACGATCGCCATCGAGACGGCGCTCGATGCCGAAACCATCGTCGATGCCCTGTGCTACCAGGGAGGCGAGCCCCAAAGCTCGGCGTAGCGAGTTCGGATCGCTTCGCGATCGACCGGATGGTTCTGTGCGCCCTCGTGTTCGACCTTCAGAGCGCCCATGAGCGAGCCGAGGCGGGCGGCATCGCGCCAGCCTTGTCCGTCCGACAAACCGAGCAGCAGGCCGGCGCGATAGGCATCGCCGCAGCCGGTGGGATCGACGGCGCGATCCACAGTGACTGCTTCGATGGGCTGCAGCTGCCCGTTCTCGATCAGCAGCGAACCTTCGCCGCCGCGCGTCACGATCAGGGCTTGCACGCGTGCGGCGATCTCGTCTTGCGACCAGCCGGTACGCTCGCCCAGGAGTTGTGCCTCGTAGTCGTTGACTGCGACGGCAGTGGCGCCCTCGACGAACTCCCTCAGCTCTGCGCCGTTGAACATCGGCAGGCCCTGGCCGGGGTCGAACAGCCAGGGCACGCCAGCTGCAGAAAACTCGCGCGCATGAGCGAGCATCGCCTCGCGCCCGTTCGGCGCGACGATTCCCCAGGCAGCTCCGCCAGCGGCTGCCCGCGTCGCCGAGACCCGATAAGCCTCGGACATTGCGCCCGGATGGAACGCCGTGATCTGGTTCGCAGACAGATCGGTGGTGATGAACGCCTGCGCGGTGAACCGGTCGGGGCAGCGCAACACCGACTCGATGTCGATGCCGAGTTGCGCGAGCCGTTGCAGATAGGGCCCGCCGTCGTGGCCGACAGCGGTCAGGACGACCGGTTCCCCGCCGAGGCCGCGCAAAGTGTAGGCAATGTTGGCAGCGCAGCCGCCATACTCGCGTTTCATGCTCGGAGTAAGGAAGGAGACGTTGAGCATATGCACGCGGTCTGCAAGAATGTGGTCCCGGAAATGGCCTTCGAACACCATGATCGTGTCGTAGGCAACCGAGCCGCTGATCAGCACGCGATGTGACATCGAAGCTCCTGGGTCTGTCGTGAAAGGCGGGGGGCCGGCGCGAGTCCGGTCAACGTTTGAAGAAAACGATGTGACAGCAACTCATGAGCGCGCACGACCGGCAAGGCAGGCCCAGCCGTCTTCCGAGCGCCAGGGGCGCAACTCGAAGCGTGGATAGCAGGCGCTGATCGCCGCAGTCTGGCGCTCGAGCAGCCCGCCGAGCACCAATTGGCCTCCGGGCCGAACCAGCGAGGCGAGCATGGGCGCGAGCACTCGCAGCGGATTGGCCAGGATATTGGCGAGGACGACGTCGGCGGGCTGGGGCGCCGGATCCGAGGACCCGCAGATGGTGATTGCCACGTTGTTGACCCGCGCGTTCGCCCGCGTGCTTTCGAGCGCTTGCGGGTCGATATCGACGGCAACGACCGGGGTCGCCCCGAGGCGCGCCGCGGCAATCGCGAGAATTCCCGAGCCGCAGCCGTAGTCGATGACGCTTGCTCCTGCCGGAAGGCATGCGTCCAGCCACTGAAGGCACATTCGCGTGGTCGGGTGGCTGCCTGTGCCGAAGGCCAGGCCGGGATCGAGAATGATCGCGAGCCGGTCATCGGCGAGTGCAGCGCCATCGCGGGGCAGGTGCCATGATGGTGTGATGAGCAGCCGCTCGCCGATCGGGATCGGTTCGAACTGCGCCTGGGTTGCCCGGACCCAGTCCTGTTCGGGCAGGGCGCGTACCTCGTGGCGCTCGGGAACCGGATCGCCGCACAGTGCCGCTGCCCCGGCAAGGAGCGTTGGCGGATCGACCCGGTCACCGATGAGGGCTGCGATACGAGTTCGCTGCCAGCCCGCAGGCGGCGCCGGTTCGCCTGGTTCGCCGAACAGCGCTTCCTCGTCCGGCGAGCCGGTGTCGGCATCCTCGATCTGTACCGAGGCTGCGCCGGACTCAAGCAGCGCATCGGACCAGGCCTCGACGCGGCTGCGCCCGACGATGAAGATCACTTCGGTCCACATGTGAGCGGCCTGCGTCGGAGGGCCCTGGTGTCGCACGCGCCGCGGCCTGTCGATTCACGCCTTGTGCTGTGCCAGCTTGGCTTCGAGATAGTGGATCGGCGTGCCGCCTGCCAGGAAGTGGGTGTCGGCCAGCAGTTCGCGATGGAGCGGCAGATTGGTCTGGATTCCTTCGACCACCATCTCGGAAAGCGCGATGCGCATGCGCCGGATTGCCTGTTCGCGCGTGTCGGCGTAGGCCAGTACCTTGCCGATCATCGAGTCGTAGTAGGGCGGCACGAAGTAGTTCGTATAGGCGTGCGAATCGACCCGGATTCCCGGCCCGCCCGGAGGATGCCAGGCAGTGATGCGTCCGGGCGAAGGCGTGAACTTGAACGGGTCCTCAGCATTGATTCGGCACTCGATTGCGTGGCCCCTGAGCACGATATCGCGCTGCCTGAAGCGCAGCCGCTCGCCCGCAGCGATGCGGATCTGCTCCTGCACGATGTCGACACCGGTGATCAACTCGGTCACCGGGTGTTCGACCTGCACGCGCGTGTTCATCTCGATGAAGTAGAACTCGCCGTTCTCATAGAGGAACTCGAAGGTGCCCGCGCCGCGGTAGCCGATCTTGCGAGCCGCTTCGGCGCAGCGCGCACTGATCCGGTCGAGTTGGCGGCGGTTGATGCCCGGTGCCGGGGCTTCCTCGATGATCTTCTGGTTGCGCCGCTGCATCGAGCAGTCGCGCTCCCCGAGATGGATGACGTTGCGAAAGCTGTCGGCGAGGATCTGGATCTCGATGTGCCTGGGATTTTCCAGATACTTTTCGATGTAGACCGTGGGATTGCCGAACGCCGCTTGCGCTTCGGCGCGCGTCATCGTAGCGGCATTCAGAAGCGCCGCTTCGGTGTGCACCACGCGCATGCCGCGGCCACCGCCGCCCGCGGCTGCCTTGATGATCACGGGATAGCCGATCGCGCGCGCGATCTGGATGACCTCCTTCGGATCTTCGGGCAAGGCTCCTTCCGAGCCGGGCACGATCGGCACGCCGGCCTTTTTCATGCAGTCCTTGGCCGACACTTTATCGCCCATCAGCCGGATCGACTCGGGACGCGGGCCGATGAACACGAAACCGCTTTTTTCCACACGCTCGGCGAAATCGGCGTTTTCGGCGAGAAAACCGTAGCCCGGATGGATCGCCTCCGCGTCGGTGACTTCTGCCGCGCTGATGATCGCTGGAATGTTCAGGTAGCTGTCGCGCGAAGGCGGCGGGCCGATGCAGACCGATTCATCGGCGAGTTTCACATACTTGGCTTCCGTGTCGGCCTGTGAGTAGACGACGACGGTCTTGATTGCGAGTTCGCGGCAGGCTCGCTGGATGCGCAGCGCAATCTCGCCGCGATTCGCGATCAGGATCTTCTCGAACATGTCACTCGATCACGAACAGCGGTTGGCCGAACTCGACCGGCGATCCGTTTTCGACCAGGACTTCACGAATCGTGCCGCTCGCGTCTGCCTCGATCTCGTTGAGCAATTTCATGGCTTCGATGATGCACAAGGTATCGCCTTCTTCAACCCGGCTGCCCACCGAGACGAAGGGCTCGGCACCCGGTTGGCCGGAGCGATAGAAGGTGCCGACCATCGGCGAGGTCACTTCGTGGCCGCTCGCGATTTCGAGGTTCGGGTCCGAGGCGGCCGCTGCGACCGCTCCGCTCGCCGGCGGCGCGACGGCTTGCGGGTTGATCGACGCGGGGATAGTCGTCATCGGCACGGGCTCGCCCCGTCCCGGGTAATTCTTCACAATGCGAACCCTTCCGTCGCCTTCGGTAATCTCGAGCTCGGAGATCCCCGACTCGGCGACTAGGTCGATCAGGGTCTTCAGTTTTCGCAAATCCATCTGTATTGCCTCCAGGGGCGCAGGGCCCGCGCTGCTGGGAAAGTGTCAGGCTGCGCTCGCGCGCGTCGATTGCGCCTTCGAGGGCGAGTCGATGGGCCTGCGGGTCCGGGACCGGCGATCACGACGTCGGCCGGATCCGGAAAATGCGAAGGTGGTTCGGGCGTCCAATGAGCGAAGATGGGCGAGTTTAACGCCCCCATGGCTCAATACGCCAGATTCTTCCGGGCGAGCGGCAGGATCAGCCGACGACCGCCTGGATCGCCTCTCGCAAGTGCTCGAGCTTGAACCGGCCGATGATCCGTTGCGTCACGCGACCGGAACGATCGATCACTACGGTATAAGGCAGGCCGCCGGCGTCGTTTCCGAAGCGACGAGACAGCTCGCTGCCGCCGGCTCCGGAGACCAACAAGGGGTAGGCCACGGGCCGAGCCTGCGAAAAACGCTCGATGTTCTCGGGCGAGTCGATGCCGATGCCGACGACCTGCAGGCGGTCGGGTGCGAACTGCTGTTGCAATGCACTCAACTCCGGCATTTCTTCGATGCAGGGCGCGCACCAGGTGGCCCAGAAGTTCACGACCATCGGCTGGCCGCGCCACTGGCTGACTGTGACCGGTTCGCCGTTCACACCGGGCAGATTCAGTGCGAACAGCAGCGCCGCCGCGTCGTGCTCGGCCGGGTGGGGTGCCAGGCGTCGCCAGGCACTCCAGGTCCCCAGGCCTCCCGCCCCGGCAGCCAGCGCGCCGTAGGCCAACCAGCGGCGCCGCCGCGAGGCAAGTGGCGCGCGAGAAGATGCCGTCCCGGGCGCGCCCGTCCTGCCGCTTTCGATCGAGGTCTTCCCGCCACTCTCGACCGAGGCCTCCCGGCCATTCTGATCCCGGCTCATCGCGAAGCTCCGGCCTGCGCGATCAGGTGGTTGTCGTTGCTCATTTTCTGCTGCAGCGCAGCCAGGTTGCCGCGCTCGGCGCCCAGGGCGCCCCCGCGCAGTGCGCCACGCAGGTCGTCACCGCCATAAAGCGAAACCATGACCGGTTCATCGCGCCACCAGAACAGGATCACTTCGACCTCGGCTTCGTTGCGGTTGCGGAAATGCGGAGTGGTGTCGACATCGAACTGGACACCGCCATTGAGCAGATGGATTTCCACCTCCTTGGGATCGTCATGAAACAGTTGCAGATGAATCGGCGCGTGTTCGGCAACGATGCCCTTCCAGACCGCGCCGGTCAGGTAAGGCGAGAACGCGCCGAGGCGGCCCATCAACTCGACGGCCACCTCGCGCCGGCGCGTGACCCGTTCGGCGTGCCCGTCGTCGAACAGGCTCAGGTGTTCGAGCAGTGCCGAATCGATGAGCTCGTTGTCGGGTAGCGAGCCTCTGGGCGAAGCCCCCTCGCCGAGCACCTGGCGGGCGGCCTTGCGCTTGGCGCTGGCGTAGTCGAGACCGCCATCGGCGATCAGTTGCGCGGCGGCTGCGGCGATTTCCCGGCGCAGCGGGTCGAAGCTTTCAGGCATGGCTGTAGAATCCCGGAGCTTTTCCGATTATGGCCCCGATGCATATTCACGTTCTCGGTATCTGTGGAACCTTCATGGGCGGTCTGGCTGCGATCGCTCGCGAAGCCGGCTTGCGCGTGACAGGTTGCGACGCCAACGTATACCCGCCGATGAGCGAGCAATTACGCGCACTCGGTATCGAGTTGATCAACGGCTACGACCCCGCGCAACTCGCGCTGCAGCCTGATCTTTGGGTCATCGGCAATGTGGTTTCGCGCGGCAACCCTCTGATGGAGGCCATTCTCGATGCGCGCCTGCCTTATGTTTCGGGCCCGCAGTGGCTGGCCGAGCATGTGTTGCGCAAGCGCCCGGTGATCGCGGTTGCCGGCACCCACGGCAAGACGACCGTGACTTCGATGCTGGCCTGGATCCTGGAATCCGTCGGTCTTGCACCCGGCTTCCTGATCGGCGGCATGCCGAACGATTTTCCGGTCTCGGCCCGGCTCGGAGGGGGCGAGTGGTTCGTGATCGAGGCCGATGAATATGATACCGCCTTCTTCGACAAGCGCTCCAAGTTCGTGCACTACCGGCCGCGGATCGCGGTGTTGAACAATCTTGAATTCGATCATGCCGATATCTTCGCCGATATCGGTGCGATCGAAACCCAGTTTCATCATCTCGTGCGGATCGTCCCGCGCTCCGGCTGGCTGGTCGTCAATGCAGCGGAGGCCGCGATCGAACGGGTGCTGGCGCGCGGCAACTGGAGCGGTCTTGTGCGCTTCCTGTCGAACGACGGCTGGCATGAGGGCGCTGTAGTCGAGGCTTGCTCGAGCAGTGACTTCGACATTTTCGAGGGTAGCGCTTTTCGCGGGCGCTGCCGCCTCGCCTCGCCCGGCCGCCATAATCGGGCGAATGCGCTGGCCGCGATCGCCGCCGCGGCAAAGGCGGGCGTGGCGCCGTTGCGCGCCATCGAGGCGCTCTCGCGCTTCGCAGGCGTGCGCCGGCGCTTGGAGCTGCGCGGTGAGTGCCGCGGTGTGGCCGTCTATGATGATTTTGCCCATCACCCGAGCGCGATCGCTGCGACCGTGGCCGGGCTGCGCTCGCGAATCGGCCCCGACCACCGGATCGTCGCGGTCCTGGAACCGCGCTCCAACACGATGAAGCTTGGTGCCATGGCCAGCAGGTTGCCGGCCAGCCTCGCCGGCGCTGATCTCGTTTTTTGCTACGCAGCAAACCTCGATTGGGACGTGGCGGCAGCGTTGGCGCCGCTCGGCGCACGCGCCCGAACGCTTGCCGACCTCGATGAACTGGTGGCCGAAGTCGCCGCGACCGCATGCCCCGGAGACCGGATCGTAGTCATGAGCAACGGCGGGTTCGGCGGCGTGCAGGCGAAGCTGCTCGAGGCGCTGGATACCGCGGGCGTGGTACCCTGATGAGCGATTCTGGCTCTGCAGATTGTTCACGGCTGATATACCTGCACGGATTTCGTTCGTCGCCAGGTTCGTTCAAGGCTCGGTTGCTCGAGGCGAGAATGACAGCGATCGGGCGGGGCGCGGATTTCGCCTGTCCGCAACTCCCGGCATCGCCAGCCGAGGCGGTGGCGCTTGTCTCGAGCCAGTATCGGCCAGGACCGCGGGACACGCTGGTGGGCAGTTCGTTGGGCGGTTACTACGCAACCTGGCTGGCCGAGCGGCACGGCTGCCGCGCGGTCCTGTTGAATCCCGCCGTGCATGCGGCGCGTGACCTTGCCGGACAGGTCGGCGCGCAGCGCATGTATCACAGCGACGAGCCCTTCGTATTCGAGCCGACCTATGTTGGCGAACTCGCTGCCCTCGAGGCCGGCGTGATCGCATCACCCGATCGCTACCTGCTCGTCGCGGCCAAGGGTGACGAACTGCTCGATTGGCGCGAGATGGTGGCGCGCTATCCCGGTGCGCGGCATATCGTCCTCGAGGGCGGCGATCACGGACTGAGCGGGTTCGCGCCGCTCATCGACGAAGTGCTGCGCTTTGCCGGAATGCCGACCGGCGCGGGGGGCGGCGCTGGCTGAAGCGGTCGCCCCGGCGAAAGACGCTGCCTCACCCGGTGGCCGACCCCGTCGGGCCAGCTTGAAGAACCGCGCGGAAGAATCGACGCTTCGCCGGAACATCGTTTCATTTTGACGGAGAGATCATGCGTTTGAAGAACAAGGTGGCGATCATCACCGGCGCGGCCGCCGGAATCGGGCTGGCGACCGCGCAACGCTTCGTTCGCGAAGGCGCCAGGGTCGTGATCGCCGACGTCAATCCAGCTCGCGTCGATCTGGCGTGCGCCAGTTTCGGCGACCTCGATAACAAGGTGATCGGCATCGCCGTCGACGTGACCGATCGGGCGAGCGTCGATGCCATGACAACGCGTGCAAGACAGGCGTGGGGCCGGATCGACTGTCTCGTGAACAATGCCGGCATCACGCTCGACGCACGGCTCGCGAAGATGACCGAAGTGCAGTTCGACCGCGTCATCGACGTGAACCTGAAAGGCGTCTTCCACTGCACCCAGTCGGTGGTCGGCACCATGATCGAGCAGGGTGCCGGTGTAGTGCTCAATGCCTCGTCGGTGGTGGGTTTGTACGGCAACTTCGGACAGACGAACTATGCAGCGACCAAGGCGGGCCTGATCGGCTTCACCAAGACCTGGGCGCGCGAGCTTGGCCCCAAGGGGATCCGGGTGGCAGCGGTTTGCCCGGGCTTCATCGCCACCTCGATCCTCGATACGATCCCGGGAGACGTAATGCAGCAGATGATCGAGAAGGTGCCGCTCGGCAGGCTCGGCAAGCCTGAAGAAATTGCGAGCGTCTATGCCTTTCTTGCTTCCGACGATGCTGCCTACATCAATGGCGCCGTCATCGAGGTCTCCGGCGGGATCATGCTGTGATGGCGCTGCGCCTCGCCTGGCGGGTCAGCTCCTGTAATCGCCCTCGACAATGAAGTATCTGCTGTACGAAGACAACGGCGACTTCCGGGCCGCCAGCGTCATGTCGGAAGCCGGTTCGAGCCTGCAGGTCGAACTGGCGAGCGGGCGGCGCGCCAAGATCAAGGCGGCCCATGTGATGCTGCGCTACGACTCGCCTTCGCCCGAGGATTTGCTGCCCGCCGCCCATGCGCTGGCAAGCGAGATCGACGTGGCGTTCGTCTGGGAGTGCGCCCCGCAAGACGAATTTGCGTTCGCCGACCTGGCCAACGAGTACTGGGGCGCGCGCGCCAGTCCGGAGCAGGCCACGGCGCTGCTTCTCAAACTGCATTCGGCACCGGTCTATTTTCATCGCAAGGGGCGCGGCCGCTATCGACCCGCGCCACCGGAAACCTTGCACTCCGCACTCGTAGCGCTTGACCGCAAGCGCCTCCAGGAAGCGCAGATCGAAGCGAGCGCCCAGGATATGATCGAAGGCCGGCTGCCACCCGATGTGGCCGCAGCCGGCGCGTTCCTGCTGGTTCGGCCCGATCGCATGTCGCCGACCTGGAAGGCATTCGAGCGTGCGCTTGCGGCAACCGGCAAGACGCCGGAACGGTTGCTGCTCGAACTCGGTGCGTTTCCCACCGCTCGTGAGCTCCACCTGGCGCGCTTTGCCGCCGAGTACTTCCCGCACGGCTTCGGCATCGCACTGCGCGACGACCCGTTGGCTGGCTTTGATGCCAAGGTTTCGGCCTTGCCGCTCGCCGAAGTCGAGACGTTTTCGATCGATGACTCGACGACCACCGAGATTGACGATTGCCTCTCGGTGAGCGAAATTGCCGGCGGCTGGCGCGTTGGCGTGCACATCGCAGCGCCCGGCCTGGCGATCGCGTTCGGCAGCGAACTCGACGCGGTGGCCCGTGAACGGATGTCCACGGTGTACATGCCGGGCGGCAAGATCACCATGCTGCCTGATGCGGTGATCGAGGCCTGCTCGCTGGACGAGGGGCGCGAGGTGCCCGCGGTGTCGTTGTACTTCGATGTCGACGAGAGCGGCGAGCGAATCGTTCGCCGATACTCACGGACCGAGCGCATTCGCGTGGCAGCCAATCTGCGCCACGATCTGCTCGAAGGGGTGGTGACGCGCGCCGCGCTGGACGCTGCACCGGGCGCTGCCCGGGTGGCGGCACCGGGCGCGGACGCTGCGGCTGACCAAGGCGCTGCGCATGAGGGGAGTCCGGCTAGCGCAAGTGTTGCGGGCGTCGCGGGCGAACAAGGCGCAGCGCTCCCCTTCGGCGCTGCGCTTCGGGTCCTGTGGAAATTCTCGCGCGCATTGTGTGCGGAGCGCGAGCGGGTGCGCGGCAAGCCGGAACCGCGTTTTCGCACCGACTTCAGTTTCTACCTGGAGCCGCTCGAAGGGGGCAGTGAGCCGCAGGTGCGGATCGTCGCCCGGCGGCGCGACTCACCGCTCGACCAGATCGTGAGCGAGATGGCGATCCTGGCCAACAGCGAGTGGGGTCGCCTGATCGGCGAGCACGACACGCCGGGCATCTATCGCTCGCAGCAGAACGGGCGCGTGCGCGTCACCAGCCAGCCGCTACCGCACCAGGGGTTGGGCGTGGCGCAGTACATGTGGTCCAGTTCGCCGCTGCGTCGCTATGTCGATCTGGTCAACCAGCGGCAGGTGCTGGCGGTGCTGTCCGGCGAACGCGCGCCGTTCGGCAACAACGACTCCGACCTGTTTTCGGTCATGACGGCCTTCGATGCCAAATACACGGCGTACGCGGACTTCCAGCAGCGCATGGAGCGCTATTGGTGCCTGCGCTGGGCGGCGCAGCAGGGCTTGCGCCGAGTCGACGCCGTGATCGTTCGCGAAGATCTCGTGCGGCTGGTCGACGCGCCGCTCTATTTCAGGTTGCCCGGGATCCCCCTGCTCGCGCCCGGTAGCCGGATCGTTGCCGATCTGCTGGCGACCGACGAGCTGGACCTGTCGGTGGAGGCTCGTTTCGTCCAGGCAGCGCCGGCCGGCAGTCTGTTCGATGCCGCCGAGCGGGAAGCCGCCCAGGGACCGGCGGGCGCGCAATGAGCGACCGTTATGCGGTGGTCGGCAACCCGATCGCACACAGCTGGTCACCGGTGATCCACGCGGCGTTTGCGCGGACCACGCGCGAGGACATCGCCTATGCTCACCTGCTGGCGGCCGTCGACGGCTTTGCCGGGACGGTGCTGCGCTTTCGCGACGAGGGCGGCCGCGGCCTGAACGTCACCTTGCCGTTCAAGCTCGATGCGTTTGCGCTCGCCACCGAGCACAGCGCGCGCGCCCGGGCGGCGGGCGCGGCCAACCTGCTCGCTTTCGATGACGGGCGCATCTTTGCCGACAACACCGACGGCGCCGGGTTGGTGCGCGACATCGAGACGCGCCTGGCCCTGCCGCTGCAGCAGTGCTCGGTGCTTCTGCTGGGCGCCGGGGGGGCGGCATGTGGCGTGATCCACCCTTTGCTTGCCGCGGGCGTGGCGAGCCTCGTGATTGCCAATCGCAGTGCCGCGCGCGCCCGGGAGCTGGCTGCGCGGATCGGCGATGCGCGGGTGCGCGGCGGTGGATTCGAGCTCGCGAGCCACGCCATCGCGGCAGGCGAGCGCTTCGATGTGGTGATCAACGCCACCTCGATCGGGCTGGCCGGGGAAAGGCTGCCGTTGCCTGACGCACTGTTCGCGCAGGCGCGTCTCGCCCTCGACATGTTCTACGCGGCCACGCCTACGCCGTTCATGGTGCAGGCCGCCAGCGCCGGCTGCGCGGTGGTGTCCGACGGCCTGGGCATGCTCGTCGAGCAGGCGGCCGAGTCGTTCCTCATCTGGCGCGGCGTTCGGCCCGATACGGCCTGCGTCTTCGCGGCCCTGCGCGCCGAGTTGAGCGCGCGAGGCCGTTGACGCGGCGTTCGGGCTCCCGGCAGGCGAGCGCTCTGCGCCGGGCAGCGCGGCTGCTCGGCTGGATGCTGGCTCTGGCCTTTACTGCCGTGATGGCACTGCAGGCCTGGTACTTCGGCCATGTGCTCTGGTGGGCGCACGTCAATCCGGATTCCACCGCGTTCATGCGTGCCGAGTACCAACGCTTGGGCAAGATCGATCCGAACGCCAGCATCCAGTTCACCTGGGTGCCGTACGAGCGGATCTCGATCCATCTGAAGCGCGCGGTGATTGCCGCCGAGGATGCGAACTTCACCGACCACGAAGGCGTCGACTGGGACGCGATCGAGCGTGCCTATCAACGCAACCTGCGCGACGGCCGGGTCGTGCATGGGGGCTCGACGATCACGATGCAGCTCGCCAAGAACCTGTTCCTGTCAGGCGAGCGCAGCTATTTGCGCAAGGGCCAGGAGCTGGTCATCACCTGGATGCTCGAGGCGGTGATGAACAAGCGCCGGATCCTCGAGATCTACCTGAACGTGGTCGAATGGGGTACTGGGGTGTTCGGCGCCGAGGCGGCGGCCCGCCACTACTTCTCGGTGTCCGTGGACCGGATCGGGCCGGGCCACGCAGCCAGGCTCGCCGCGATGCTGCCGAGGCCCCGGTACTACGACGCAAATCCGGGTTCGGCGGCATTGTCGCGACGCGCAGCCTTCGTGGGCCGCTGGATGCAAACGATACAGCCGCCGTGATCTAGAATCGGTCGAGCCATGGCCGAGATAGACGTTCCGAACGCAGCCGACGCGGACAGCGACCAATGGGTCGATGTTGCAGGCGCTTCCGATGCGCCCCAGCAGCGCGACCCGGAGGCTGCCTCGCGCGCGCTCGCGGAAGTTCAGGAACTGCTGCGCCGCCATGGCGTGGTCCAGGACCTGATCGAGAGCCAGAACGAGTTCCAGCATGAGATCCAGGACCGGAGCCGGGCCGGGACCGGCCGCGAGGAGCGGCGCGAAGTCGTCGAGCAGTGGGTCGAGCGCCAGCATCTGAACGAACTGCGCAGCCGGCTCGATCGCTTGCACTCGGCCGATATCGCCTACGTGCTCGAGGGCTTACCGCACGAAGCGCGGATGATCGTCTGGGACCTGGTCAAGTCCGAGCGCGATGGCGAGATCCTGCTCGAGGTGTCGGAATCGGTGCGCGAGACGCTGATCCAGTCGATGGATCGCGACGAGCTCGTCGAAGCGGTCGAGAACCTCGATACCGACGAGATTGCCGAGCTCGCTCCCGATCTGCCGAACGACGTTGTCGAGGAAGTCCGCCAAGGCCTCACCAACGAAGAACGCGCCCAGCTTCGCGCCTCGATGTCCTACCCCGAGGACTCCGTCGGCGAGCTGATGGATTTCGAGGCGATCACGGTCGGCCACAATTATTCGCTCGACATGGTGCTGCGCGAGCTGCGCAAGCTCGAAGAACTGCCCGATCACACCGACCAGGTGTTCGTCGTCGATGAGCGCGGCGAGTTGCTCGGATCGCTGCCGCTCGATCGGCTGCTGATCAATGAACCCGAGGTGCTGGTCACCGATGTCATGAAGCGCGATGTGCTGGCCCTGCAGCCGCTCGAGGACGCCGGCGAGGCGGCACAGGCTTTCGAGCGCTACGACCTCGTCTCGGCTCCGGTGGTCGATCCCCGGAACCGGGTGATCGGCCGCGTGACAGTAGCGGAAGTGCTCGACCTGATTCGCGAAGAGGCCGAATCCGACGTGCTCGCCAAGGCGGGCCTGCGCGAAGAAGAAGACCTGTTTTCGAGCATCTGGGATTCGGCGCGCAACCGCTGGCCGTGGCTTGCGGTGAACCTGTGCACCGCGTTTTTCGCGTCGCGGGTGATCGGCCTGTTCGAGGGCACGATCGAGCGCATCGTGGCCCTGGCCACGCTGATGCCGATCGTTGCGGGCATTGCAGGCAACTCCGGCAACCAGACAATGACGCTGATCATCCGCTCGCTTGCACTGGGTCAGATCAATGCTGCGAATGCCCGGCGCATGCTGCTCAAGGAGTTCTCGATCTCGGTGCTCAACGGCGTGACCTGGGGCGGCGTCGCGGGCCTCGCTGCCTGGCTGCTCTATCGCAGCACTCCCCAGGGTCCGCTACTGGGCCTGACGATGACCCTGGCGATGGTGCTGAACCTGATTGTCGGCTCGCTGATCGCCCTGGCTGTGCCGCTCACCCTGGAGCGGATGGGCCGCGATCCGGCGATCGGCTCGTCGGTGCTGCTCACCTTCAGCACCGACAGCATGGGCTTCCTGATCTTTCTCGGGTTGGCTACCCTGATCTTTCGTTGAGCGGGCGCTGACTTGCGACTATCGAGCCGCCGGCCCTGACCGCTGGCAGGCGATCGGAACCGTCCACTTGCGCGCCTCGGCGGCGATCTGCTGGTTGCTCAGCACCGGTGCGACGCCAGCGCCGGCGGTGTAGCGAACGCCATGGGCATCGAGCAGGCGCTTGAGGGGGCCGAGCTGCACCGCGAAGTTCACGTTTTGCGGCAGATCGCCGGTGATCTGCGCAATGCGAAGGGCGTTCAGCTTGGCGAATACCACGCCGATCACGTGGCCGCGCCGATCGAGCAGGGCCCCGCCGCTGTTGCCCGACTGCAGGGGCACGTCGGTCTGCAATTGCCCCGCATCGTTGCGTACCCCGCTCACTGCCGTGACCATGCCGGCGCCGAGTTGACCGCCCGCCGACAGCACGCCGGGCAATGGAAAGCCATAGCTCAACGCGTCTTCGCCTTGCAGCGGTTCGTTGTCGGCTCGAAGCGTTGCCGAAGACAGCGCCGGCGGCCCGGCGAGCAGCGCCAGGTCCTGCTGTGAATCGGTCGCCAGCAGACGCACTTCGTTTGCTATACCGCCCGCGGCAACGATGCCGATCGCCTGGCACCCGTCTACCACATGGCGGTTCGTGACGAGGTGGCCAGCGTCGTCCACCCGGAAGGCGGTGCCGAAGGCGATCCCGTGCGATGGCCGCGGCGACGGCGCATCGGCGGCTCCCTTCGATGGCGACGGTCGCGTCAGGTCTGCCGCGCCGACTGCGCGCCCGCCCCGATCGAGCAGCGAACCGGGGATCGGCGCCGGCGTCCCGGGCAATTGCGCGTGGGCACTTTCGGGGAGCAGCGCCAGCAGGATCGAGCAGGCCAGCCCGAGCGCCATCACGAGCGGTGCGCGCTCGGGGGCCCGCTTCTGGATGAATCGGTGTTTTCGCATGCTCGCCATGCTAGACCATTGCTGCGAAAGCGCACCGGAACAAAGTGGTGCACCGCTCGATCCCGCCAGATCGTAAGTCGGGCTGCGATATGACCGCGTTAGCGTCGAGCGACTCCGGGGTCGGCCCGCGGCGAGGATGAACCGGCCAGCACGATGATCGCCAGGACGGCTACGGTACGCAGCGGGGCACCGTCGGACGGCCTGGACGCTCGCCAGGTCCATTCGAGCGCTCCGGGCGCGACCGTCCCCCACGACATCGCGCCGATGAACGGCGCGGCGACCAGCAGCACTGCGCTGGCGGCCCCGGCCAGGGCCGCGGTGCGCTGGCTGCTGGCTGCGGCGATCGCCAGCCCGGCCAGGAACAGTGCTTGCCATGCGGGGGGCGCGGCCAGGCAGAGCGACGCTCCTGCGCCCGCCAACATGCGGCACAGTAGCCGCGCGGCGTCGAGTCGCTGCGCGACCGAGTGCGGCGCGGCGATGCACGGGGCGGCGCCAGCAGGCTGAGTGGCTTTGCAGCAATCGGTAGCGGCTGTCATGAAAGGCGACCCCGGGGCGTTCAGTGTGAATGCCCATGGTCGGAACGCTGAACGCTGCGCACAAGTGCTGCCCGCCTGGTAGCGGGCGCCGCTACCATGAAGAGCGCGTGGTGCGGCCCCCGCCCACGATTGCGCTCGTTCGCCGATCTTGTACTCCGAGGCGGGTCGTTCCCCCGTAGACATACCGATGCGCTATCCGACTTTCAAGATTTTTTCGTGAAACCCCAATGGCGGGACGGCAACCGCATTTCGTTGCTGGAAAACGGCGAGCAGTTTTTCCCGCGCGTTTTCGAAGCGATCGATGCTGCTCGCCGGGAGGTGCTGCTCGAAACCTTCATCTGGTTCGACGACGTCGTCGGCCGTGCGCTGCAGGCGGTGCTGCTCAGAGCGGCGAAGCGCGGCGTCGCCATCGACGTGATGGTGGACGGCTACGGCTCCCCGGATTTGTCACCTGCGTTCATCGGCGCATTGACTGCGGCGGGCGTTCGCTTCCATCTGTTCGACCCGCGTCGCAAGGTGTTCGGCTTTCGCACGAACCTTTTCCGGCGCATGCATCGCAAGATCGTCGTCGTCGATGCGGAACGCGCCTTCGTGGGCGGCATCAACTACGCGGCCGACCATTTGCTCGACTACGGGGCCGAGGCCAAGCAGGACTACGCTGCCGAGCTCGAGGGGCCGATCGTCGACGACATCCACCGTTTTGCTCGTTCCGCCATCGCACCGCCGGGCAGCAATCGGCGTTGGCGGCAGCGCGAAGCGGGGGCACGCCCGGGATCGCGGCCAACCCGGGGGACTGCCCAGATCCTGTTCGTTACGCGTGACAACCGTGATCATCGCGACGATATCGAGCGGCATTACCGGGTCGCGATTCGAAGCGCGCGCCGTGAAGTCATCATCGCCAACGCCTACTTCTTTCCCGGCTATCGGCTGTTGCGCGAGCTGCGCCGCGCTGCGCGCCGAGGCGTGAGCGTTCACCTGATCCTGCAGGGCCAGCCCGATATGCCGATCGTGAAGATCGCTGCCGGCCTGTTGTACGACTACCTGCTGAACTCGGGGGTCACGATCCATGAATACCTGGCGCGACCGCTGCACGGCAAGGTCGCGCTCACCGACGACGAGTGGGCGACGATCGGCTCGAGCAATCTGGACCCACTGAGCCTTTCGCTCAACCTCGAAGCGAACGTGATGGTGCGCGATCCCGGCTTCAACCGGCAGTTGCGGGGCAGCCTGCAAAACCTCATGGCGCATCACTGCGAGCGACTCGGCCTCGCGGACGCACCGCGGCGCACGCTTTGGCGCGCCCTCGTTGGTGCGTTCGTGTTTCACTTCCTGAGACGCTTCCCGGCGTGGGCGGGCTGGCTGCCGGCGCACGCGCATCGTCTGACCTCGTTGACGCCGCGGGCGTCTCCAATGCACGCCGCGAGCGGGGCAACGGCCGAAACCCGGAGCGTGGCGCAGGCGAGCGAGGACGTGATCGCGGCGACCGCGAGCGGTCCGACGCAAAGCGCAGTCGTGGCGGCTGAAGCAAGCAACGAACGGACCGCGGCGGAGGGCGCCCCGGGGTCGGACGCTAGCGAGTCCGGAGAGGCGCGCGACAAGGGCGGGCGACCCGAGGGAGGCGCTGATCGGGTGAGCGAACAAGGGAGCTATCCATCGTGAGCGAGGAGGCCTCGGCCTCGCGCGCCGGAGCGTGGCCGCGCTGGTGGCCGGCGCTGCGCCGGTTGCTGCTCCTTGCCTTCTTCGTGCTGGTCGCCGCGCTGCTGATCTCGCAGGCCCGTTCCATCGACTGGAGCGGCGTCGCAAGGGTGCTGCGCGGCTACGGCCTCGGCACACTGCTGCTGGCGGGAGCTCTGGCTGCTTCGAGCTATTTCGTCTACAGCTGCTTCGACCTGCTGGGACGCAAGTGGACGGGTCACCGTGTCCCGGTGCGCCAGGTCATGCAGGTCACTTTCGTGAGCTACGCCTTCAACCTGAACCTGGGATCGTGGATAGGCAGCATTGCCTTGCGTTATCGGCTGTACTCGCGATTGGGACTGGCCAGCAGCGCGATCACGCGGGTAATCAGTCTAAGCCTCGTGACGAACTGGCTCGGTTACCTGGTGCTCGCCGGAGCGGTGTTCGCCCTTCGCATCCTCGCGCCGCCCGACGACTGGAAGCTCGGTGCCGGAGCGCTCCAGGTGCTCGGGGTGGCCCTGCTTGCCCTGGCGGCTGCCTACGTGCTGATGTGCGCCCGCGCGCGGCGCCGCACCTGGAGCGTGCGTGGGCATGAGTTCACCTTGCCGCCTCTGCGCCTGGCGCTTACACAGGTCGTGATCTCATGCGTGAACTGGATGCTGATGGCGGCGGTGATCTTTGTGCTGCTGCACCACGAGATCGGCTATCCCACGGTGCTCGGCGTGCTTCTGGTCGCTGCGATCGCCGGCGTGGTGACCCATATTCCGGCCGGTCTCGGGGTGACGGAAGCCGTGTTCATCGCGGTGCTCGAGGCGCAGGTGCCGCGCGGGGAAGTGCTCGCTGCGGTGCTGGCCTATCGAGCCATCTACTACCTGGCGCCGTTGATCGTGGCCACGGTGGTCTACTTCGTGCTTGAGGCGCGGGCCAGGAAAATCGACCCCGGCCCTGCCGGAATTTCGGCGGCGAGCGACTGAAGCAGGAAGGCAGGGGCGAGCCGGGATCGCCATCGGCCTTCGGCGGCCCCCGGAAGGGAGAAGCTCCGCCCGGACGGAGAAGCGGCGTCCGGACGGCGAAGCGGCGCTTCGAAGGAACAGCCTTTACAGTACCTCGTCCTGCAGGTAGTACCACTTGTACAGGAACCGCTGCCCGATGCGGCGGAACGGCGCGAAGACCTCGGCCTCGACCAGTTCGTTCATGTTCGGGAAAGGCAGCCGGGAAGTGAAGATGGGCAAATCCAGCGCGCCCCCCTTGCCCGCGACCAGTTGCGCGACCCGACGCCCGGCCATCGCCGAGTACATGACTCCGTTGCCGCCGTAACCGATCGAATAGTAGATCGTTTGCCGGGGATCGGGCTGATGGATGCGCGGCATCATGTCGTGGCTGACATCGACCCAACCCCACCAGGAGAAGTCGATCTGTATGCCGGTGAGCGCCGGGAACTTGCGGTGCAGGTCCTGGATCAGCATTTCCTTGTACTTGGCTGTTGGCGCGTCGCGGCCCGTAATGGCACTTCGGCTGCCGATCTGCACGCGGTTGTCGGGCATCAGGCGGTAGTAGTGACGCAACACGCGCGTGTCAGTGAGAACTTGATGGGTGCGGAAGTTGCATGCGTCGACCTCGGCCTGCGTGAGCGGGCGCGTCACGATCGAGTTCGACAGGATGGGCAGCAGCCGGTTCCTCACCTCGCGGTGCAGGCCCGGCGCCGTGTAACCGCCGGTGCACACCACCACTGCACGAGCGCGCACGATGCCTCCCGGCGTCCTCAGGTAGTGCACGCCGTCGCGCGTCTGCCAGCCCTGAACCGGACTGGCGGGATGTACCTTCGCGCCGAGCGCCCGCGCCTTGCGCAGGTAGCCGAAGGCCAGCTTGCCGGCGTGGATGCCGATGCCCTCGGGTTCGTGCATGGCGCCGGCGGTTTCCTGGTCGTCGACGTATTCCCGCTTCACGGTGGCCGCGTCGAGAATGCGGGCGTCGTACTTGAAGACGTCGCGCAACAGCTTGGCTTCCTTCTCGAGCGTGGGCATCACTTTCGAGCGATGGGCGATGTACAGGTGGCCGCCGGGTTGCGGATCGCAGTCGATGTCCTTGATCAGTTCCCTGAAGTTCTCCATGCCGTCGAGGCATTCCTGGTGCAGCTTGAGGGCCGTGTCGAGCCCGTAGCGCGCGATCCACTGCGAGCGCTTCAGGCGCCCGGTGGCGCACTGAGCCTGCCCGCCGTTGCGCGTGCTGCATCCCCACGCCACCCGGTTGGCCTCGAGCACGGTGGCCTTGATGCCGTGCTCCTGCGCGAGGAAAATGGCGGCCGTGAGGCCGGTGAAGCCGGAGCCGATGATCGCCACGTCGACATCCATGTCGTGGGTGACCGGTCCGTCGTCCTCAGGCGGCTCGCCCGCCGTTGCGATCCAGTAGGTCGGGGCGTACTCCATTCCCTGCCCCGGCGAAGCAGCGACCAACGGGTCGTAGGCCGGATCGTAGGGATCCGAGCCGGCGGTGGCTTTTCGTGCAGCCGGTTGCTGAACAGCCGTGGCATCCATCGTGAAACTCCTTGAAACAGGTTGCGGATATCCGATCAGTTGCCGGGCTTCGAGACCGGCGGACGATCCTTGCGGAAAGCGTTCTTGACGGCGATCTTGCCGCCGCGGAAGGTGAAGACATCGACCATGCGAGCTTCGATCCGTGTGCCGTCGGACTTCGTGCCGCAGAAGGTCGTTTCGGATACGCCGCGGTCGCCGCACACGAAGTGGTCGCCGTCGAGCCACGCTGCGTCGGGAAAGGTCTGCCAGGCGGCCTGAAAGGCTTCGCGCACCGCGTCGCGGCCTTCGAAGGTCTTGCCCATCACGTCAGGCCCGGCGACGACGTGGAAAGTGCACTCGTCGGCCATCATGCTCATCAACGCATCGATGTCGTGGGCATTCCAGGCATCACCGAAGGTTTTCAGAAATGCAACGTCGGGTTGGTTCATAGCAGTCTCCATCAGGTGACGGGCGGCGTTTGGTGCCTCCGCATCAGCAGTGAGGGCGATAGTCGCCCGGATGTGAAAGGTCAGCGTAACCGGCTGGCGCTATGTCGTGTAGCACCAGTTGGCTGAGATCGTCGGGTCCAGAAAAGCCGTTGTGTTCAAGGGATTTTCGTCGGTCGATTTCTTAATGTAGGGCAAAACCTCGGCGAAGCTCCAGCCCTTGTTGCCCAGTGCCGTCCAACGGTCATACTCGTCGCGCTGCCCGCGCACATCGAGCATGCCGTTCAGCGGATCCGCGGTCAACCGGTTCGCGAGCAAGCAGCCGGCGGAGCCGGCGCCGACGACGATGTAGTCGAGGGTCGAGGACATGAGGTCTCCAGTTCGTTGCAGCCTTACAGCTCGGCGTAGCTATGCGGCTCTTCGGCAACGGTCTCCAGTTCCGGCCGCTTGCCCCAGTACAGCCGTGCGAAGTAGGCGAGAACCAGGAAGCCGAGGCTGACCACGCCGAGCATTAGAGGCGTGCGCTGCTCGGGGATGAAGGCCATCGCCAGCACGATTCCGAGCATTCCCGCGATCGTGAGGTAGGTCAGGTACGGAAAGAACCACATCTTGATCATCAGCCGCGCAGGATCCTCGCGCTCGAGTTTCTCGCGAAGCTTCAGTTGCGAGATGGCGATGATCACGTAGACGAAGATTGCGACCGTGCCGTAAGAGTTTACGAGGAATGCGAACACCGTGTCCGGCGAGACGTACGACATGATCACCGCGACATACCCGAACGAGGTTGCCATCAGGATCGCACGGATCGGCACGCCGTTGCGGCTCAGCTTGGCGAGCGCCAGCGGCGCGTCGCCGCGCTTGGTCAGGGCGAACAGCATACGCGAGGAGGCGTACAGGCCCGCGTTGAGCGCCGAGAGCACGGCGATCAGGATCACGGCGTTCATGATGTTGGCCGCTGCCGGAATGCCCATCGCGTCGAGCGCGCTGACATACGGAGTGGCGATGCCGCTGGCGTTCCATGGCACGAGGCACACTACGAGGAAGACCGATCCCACGTAGAACAGCAGCACCCGGGTGATGACCGTGTTGGTGGCCTTGGCCACCGCCTTTTCCGGCTCCGAAGTCTCAGCGGCCGCGATCGTCACGATCTCCGCCCCGAAAAAGAAGGCGGTCGCCGCCACGGCGCCGGTCAGGACCGGCACGAAGCCGTGCGGCGCAAAGCCGCCATGTGCCGTGAGGTTGGAAACGTCGGCCGTCACTCCCGGCCACATGCCGATTATGTACAGACCGCCGAGGAACAGGAACACCACGATGGCGGCGACCTTGATGGAGGCAAACCAGAACTCGAACTCGCCGAAGGACTTCACGGAAATCAGGTTGCTCAAGGTGAGCACGACCAGCACCGTGAGGCTGATGATCCATCCGGGAACATCGGGTAGCCAGTAGCGGACGAGGTCGGCGCCGGCGACCGCCTCGAGGGCGACCACGATGACCCAGAAGTACCAGTACATCCAGCCCGTGAGGAAGCCGGCAAGTTCGCCAAGTGCCGGCTTGTCGCTCCAGGCAAGCCGGGCGTATTCGTAGAAGGAACCGACGCAAGGCACGGCGACTGCCATTTCGCCGAGCATACGCATGACCAGCACGACGAGGATGCCGGTAATCAGGAAAGAGAGAACAGCCGCTGGCCCGGCGGACTTGATCACGACGCCGCTGCCCACGAAAAGTCCGGCGCCGATCACGCCGCCCAGCGCGATCATTGTCATGTGGCGCTGCTTCAAGCCGTGCTTGAGGCCGGTTGTATGGGGTGCGATTGTCATTGCGCTGCTCTGTGGGTTT
>CAJDTU010000065.1_pt1 | contig 30569 bp, 31 predicted proteins | sample 7389901 | NCBI WGS metagenome assembly CAJDTU01 (sample SAMEA7055649, study PRJEB34461) | soil metagenome | biome: terrestrial ecosystem; feature: Peninsula; material: soil | place: Antarctica | collected 2016
ACCCTGCGTGCAGATGTAGATGCTGCGGTCGCCCAGCACTTCGGTGGTGAAGGTCGCCAGATCATCGGGCGTGGCGAAGGCGCGCACCAGGCGGGTCGAACGTTCGCTGGAGCCGCGGTAGTTCGCGGCGGCCGAAGAGGTCGCGGGCCGGTTCAGTGTGGTGTTGTAGCCGGCGATCGAGAGGTCGCGAATCGGCTGGATCGGCCTGCCGTTCACGCCACCCGCCTTGGCGCCGAAGACCCAGGACACGCCCGCGTTTTGCGCCTCTTCGTTCTTGTCGATGGCGAGCTTGGCTTGGACCACGTCGCCGCTGGCGCTGGCCTTGATCTTCCAGGTGTCGCCCTTGGCCATCTTGACCCAGTCCTCATAAGGATCCTGGCCGTTCTTGATCGTGCGCTCCATCTCCTCGCAAGTTTTCAGGGACGAGCCCACGAGCAAATCCGCTTTCTGGCTGAAATTCTGGAAGAGCTGGTACAGGCCGGGCTGGGCGCGCTGCAGGGCGTAGAGCGGAAGCGCCACGATGCCGGCCGTGACCGCGCCGGAGACGGTGGTGCCGAGGTTACTGAAGCCGTTCATGAGATTGCTCCAGGACATGCCGACGTCGAACTTCCCGCAGGAGTAGTTCGCCCGGGTGCCGAGGCCCAGCCGCATCGGGACCGCGCCGCCGTTGAGCGCGCCGGAGTTCGGCGAGCCGCCACCCATGCGGTAGTAGAGCGTCGAGTTGGAGACGGGCTGCGCATGCACGACGCCCGGCATCATCGACAGGGCCAGCAACAGGGCGGGGGCGGCCGCGCGCGGGGCGAGAGATAGTTGCACGAGGTTCTCCTGTCGGCGGGAGCGGACGGTCAGGGAATCGCGAACAGAAAAATCGAGCTCTTCCGTTCGCAGCACTCGTAGCGCAGCCACAAGTTCCAGACGTAGCCGTCGTCACTCGAGGTTTTGTTGTCGCCATACGAGCCCGCCAGCAGCGAGTCGTTAGCGCCGAAGGTGATGCACTGCGAGCTGGGCACCGGATAGACCGCCTGCCACCGCGGATCGGTCCCCCTCCTGGAATAGACGTATCTGCGTTCGTTGACCGAGAGCCGCCTGTAGATGTGCGGCTGGGCCTCCTGGCGGATGATGCTGGCCACGCGGGTGGCCAGTACGGCCGACGACTTCACAGGATGTGACTGCACCAGCTCTCCGGTGCGTGGATAGGTGCTGCCCCAAGTGTTGATCAGACCGCTGCCGACCTCGCCGATGCCTGGAATCCAACTGGCGGGGTAGAGGAGTTCCAGCGGCACCTTGCCGCGCCAGAACACTGCGTCCAGATCAGAGTGGTAGTGGATCGAAAGCATGCCGGCGTCACCGGGGCAGAGGAACCCGCTGCCGCCACTGTTCAAGCTCGTGATGCCCGATTGTTCGAGCGCTCCGTGCACTTGGTCGAGCAATTGTTGATAGCTTGGCGGCCCTCCCATGCTGTCCGCGCCCCCAGAGCTCGTGAGACTGTCGACCACGCCTCCTATGTCCAGCTGACCTGCGTTTCCTATGTTGTCGAACGTCGCGCCGACCTGGCTCACGAGGCTTCCTGCGTCGCCCAGCAACGCGCTCGGATTCATGGCGGTTGCCCGGGCGCCCTCAAGGGCGCCGTTGCCCATATCCGTGGGCACCGAGGCCCACTGCTGCATGATCCTGGGAAGCTCCCTGGAGTGGAAATTTGCAAGCTCGTTGGCATCGGGGAATGCGAAGCTGCCTCCCCCCGCCATGATGCTGCCGACCGGGTTGCCGATTGCGTCGGCCGACTTGAAGGTGACGACCTCCTGTGCCTCGCGGGCCGTGTTGGCTGAGGAGTCCAGCAAGAAGCCCATTATCGACGAGCCAGCCCTCTCTAGCGTCTGCGCCACCGGGCGGCCCACATCGGTCCAGGGGTGCTGTGCCGGCGCGTTGTAGGTGCTGACGACCGCGTCGGGCACGTAGTGCGAGACGCGAATGGAGGTCTCGATGCTGCAGCCGGAAATCTTGCATTTTAGAAAAAAACACACGCCGGTTATCTGGTACGCCAAGCAGCTTGGGAGGCCCTTGACCGTGGTGGTCACGATGCTCGCCGTATTGGTGCCTGCGTGCGCTCTGTGCGAATACAGGCTTGGCGCGACGCCGGCGATGAGTGCAACGACGAACGCTGTATGCAGGCTTTGGCGAACAGCTCCTCGGGAGGACTTCGCGCGGGTCATTGACGATCCCCGCGCGTTTCCTGGAAGCGCTGCAGCGCGACATCAACATCGGTGACCCCGTACACCACGGCCTGGCGGTTGATAACGATCGCTGGCAGGCGGTCGATCCTGTAGTAGTTCGCCAGGCTTATTGCGTTGGCCGCCGCCACGGCGGCAGGACGGATATCTCGTTTGATCCGCTCCTGGTTGGCTGCAATCCACGCTCGAGCCGGGCCTTCACCTCCCTTGGGTAGCTGTTGGTTGATCATCGCCTTGACCTGTTCCAGCTTGTCCATCCGGTGGATCACCAGGCGGTAGCGCTCGGACTGGATGGGCGTGATGACCATGGCCGAGTTCGCGAACACCTCGACCGTGGTGATGCCGTTCGAGAGGGCCTGAGCGACGGCCGGCAGCGCCGCGCCGAGCGCCCATGCGCAGAGGAGGCCAAGGCCGTGCCGGTGGAGCAAGCGGGCCCTCATGCTGAACGCCTTTCAGGGTCTCGATTGCGACCGGTCGCCTGCGACCAGGATCGCGATGCCGACAGCTCGCGTGCGACCAGGAGGGCCGCTTCCAGCTCGGTGCAGCCGTGCTCGTCCATGAGGCGACGGCGGTGTGCCTTTTCATGGCCCTCCGTCATCGCCAGTGCGACCGGCAGCGCCGGCGGTACATTGCGAAACAGGAACTGGCCCGACGCCGTGAGCATCACGCCTTCGGTGTACTTGGGCGGCTCCTTGCGCGCCGACTCCACCATGTGGCGCTGTTCGGGCGTGAGCGAGCGAAAGCGCGACACCTGCTCGATCTCCGACTTGTCCATCGTCAGCAGCATCCAGTACTCGCACATGGACAGCACGCGGTCCATCGAGTCCGGGAAATCGACCACGTTCTGGGTCGCGAGCCAGAACCAGAGGTTGAGCTTGCGCCACATCTTCGTACCCTTGGCGACCTTCGGGCCTAGCAGGTCGTTGGTGGTAATCAGGTGACCTTCGTCGGTCAGGAAGATCAACGGGCGATCCTCGTCCTGCGCGCGTTCGCCTCGCGACTGCACCGAGTCGATCAGGCTGGTATAGGCCACCGCCAGAGCGTCGCTATAGCCGTCCTTGGTCAGCGTGCCCATCTCGACCAGCGTCACGTCCACGTCCGGCCAGTCGGTGCCCGGTCGGTTGAATAGCTTGCCGCGCAGCCCTTGCGTGAACGTCATCATCGAGTGCCCCATCTCTTCGGCCCGGGCTTGGCGGGTCGCCGAGAGAGCGGCGTCGGACTGCATCGCCATCAACTCGAGCGCGATGTCCTGTGTCATCGGGTGCGGCTTGCGCTCGGCCTTGGCCTTTAGCGTCGCCCGGATGATCGCGCGTGAGACCAGGTAGCGATCGGCGCGCGAGAGACGGGACACTTCGCCGGCTTCGCCGCCCGTGATCATCATGATGGCGGCGATCAGCATCTCGCCCAGCAGATCGCGCTTTTCCTCTTTCTCGTCATCGTCTTCGCCCTCATCGGCGGCGGCCGAGGCCGATGAGGGTTGAGCAGGGTCGTCCGGGGAGCCTAGATCGACGTCGGCCAAAGTGGTGGCCTTGGACAACAGGTCCTGCATGCTCGCTTCGTCTTCCATGCCGGCGTTGAGCTTGGCCTGCTGCTCGGCTGCGTAGTAGGAGTCCATTACGTCCGGGTCCAGCAACAGCCGGTAGGCATGGACGAACGGCGGCAGGGAAACCTCGGCTTCGCTGCTCAGGGTTACGCTGTGCGTGCTCAGGCCGAGCGAGCGAAAGTATTCGAGCAGCAACTGGAACGAGCGCCCCGCGTCGGCGATCACCAAACGCGGCCGGTGTATCGCCATGGCAAGCATGACCATGTAGTTAAGGGTGGCGGACTTGCCCGAGCCGGTCGGGCCGAGCGCTAGCAGGTGGGCGTTCTTCTTACGGTCGAGCTTGTTCAGCGGATCGAGCCAGATCGGCTCGCCGCCACGGTTCCAGAACCACATGCCGGGGTGCTTGGTGCCGCGCGCGCGGCCATACACCGGCAGCAGCGCCGCGATCTGGCTGGCGAAGGTCAGGCGGCTGCGCCGCATGCTGCGGTTGTCAAAGGCCGGGTCGAAGTTGAACGGCAGACCGCGCATGAAGGCGTCCAGTGGCACCAGATCTTGCTTCGGGTCGATGAAGCGCAGCCCGGTCGGGACCAGCAGCGCATTGGCCTGCGTGATAGCTGCACTCACCTCCTCGTGACTGTTGCCCGTCATGTACAGCGTCATGGTCATCGGGTACAGGCGATCCCCGTCGATCATGCGGGCCAGCACCATCTCGCATTCCTTGTGCGTCTCGTAGGCGAGCGCGGTCATGGCGCGCGAGGCGTCGCGGATGCGCTCGATGTGACGCTCCAGCTTGTGCTGCGACTCGACGGTGATCGAGATGGACAGCATGCAGCCGGCTGGCAGGCGGTCGAAGCGTGCATAGCTTTCGTTGCCTGTACGCAGCTCGGCCGAGAAGTGTCCGATCGAGGGCTGCGTGCGCAGGCTTTGCAGGGTCAAAGCCTTCACGGGCATGCCGTCGAACTCGAACAGGCCGGCATCGAGGTCGCTGCGCGGCTGAGACAGGTTGAGCATGTCCGACAAGTCCCAGCCGACGATCGGCGCTGAGACGCGACCGGCTTCCTCCTGATCGCCGGTCGGCTGACCATCGCCGGGGTAGGGCGCCTGGCGCAGCAGATCGGCATCATCTGCGGCCCATGGCACCTTGCGGTTGAAGAAAGGCAGCAGCCACTCGTACAAGTCCTTGCCGGTGCAGCGCTGCACGCCGATGCCGGCCTCGGAGAGCGTAGCTTCGAGCGTGATCGCCATGGCTTCGAGCTGGGAAACCGCCGGCGTCGGGTTTTCGCTAACCTTGCCGAATCGCTTGTAGATGCAGCAGCGCACACGGCGCAGCTGCCCGCGCCAGGCCTGGCCGGTCACCTCCGTGTCTGTAAAAAGACCCTCCGGGCGCGACACCTGCGCGAGGTGCTGGCGAAACTCCTCGAGCACGGCATTCGTGTAGCGCGAGCCGAGGATGTCTTTGGCGCGTTCCGGGTACTGCCGGTGCTGCTCCTCGATGTAGTCGCGCAGGTAGCCGTTCAGGCCGTCGATGTTGCGATCGTCGTTCAGGAAGAACTGCACCACCCATGGCGAGGCATCGTTCTCGGGCACCGCCTGGAGCATCTCCTGCACCTTGCCAGCGCGCTCGACCAGGTAGCTCAATGGCTGCGCTTCCGTGGGCACGGGACTCAGCTCGAACATTGCGCCCAGCGTGGCGCCGTCCTTGAGCACAAACACCTTTTCACCCGGCTCGTAGGCGACGTAGGGCAGCATGTCCGTGAAGGAAGGAGGTCGCACGGCGAGTCGGCGGCGCTGCGCGACCGACTCGGGCCTGCTGTCGGTGCGCTCGGCATCCCGCGCTTGCCGGCGCGAGGCACTGCGGGATACCTGCTGGCGGCCGAATCCCAACTTTTGAAGCAGTTCCATTCAGCGCGCCCCGCTCGTGAAGAGGGCGCGCCCGTCAAGCAGATCCTCTTCGACCTCGCCCGGTATCGCGTACTGAGCCTGCTCGTACATCGGGAAGACGGTAACGTAGCCCGGCACCGGGTACTGGCCACGCGCCAGGTGCGGGTAGACCACCATGACCAGATCCGGGTTGGGCACGCGTGCGAAGCGCTGGCGCATCGGCTCGAGCGCGGACCAGTAGCGCTGCGTGTCGCCGTCTCCCTGTGTGATCGGTCGAGCGGTTGAGTTGCGTCGCAGCAGTTGCTGGGCCGATTCCGGCCGCTCTCTCACTGCGTCGCCGTTGGTTGTCTTGCCACGATAGATGTCGACCACGGTCGGGCTGCCGCGCGTCACCTCGTTGAGCGGAGACTCGCGATTGCCCATCACGGAGCAACCGCTCATCCCCGCAAGAACCGCGAGCAGGCCCATGCCCGTCCAGAGCCGGGAAGTGTTATTCAAGACCATGACGCGCTCCTCGTGCGAGTTGTTGACCGCCCTGCGATTGGTAGACCAGTTTTCGCGCGCCGGGCGCTTTGTCGAGTTGGATCTCCTGATCGAGGTGCACCACGAGCTTTGCGCCGGCGGGCGTGACCACCGCGTCGAAGCTGTTCTTCAGGCGCTGCATCAGCCATTTGGTGAGCTCGTCGGAGGCGCCCGAGGCGGCTTGCCCCATCACATAACGGCTGCGATCGCCGGTGACCGCTGACGTGATGCGGTAGCCGTTATCGCTGACGGTGCGTTCGGCGTCCGCGAATGCCTGTGAGGCCACGCCCAGACCCTTGGCGCCGACAATGTCGGTCAGGTAGCTGGCGGCGTTGGTGACGAACTTGCCCGCCACGCACGGATTGCCGTGTTCGTCGGAGATGTAGCCCAGATCCGTCCCCGCCCCCGTGCTAGTGCCAACGTTGCCGCCGCCGTTGTATCCGGCGCCTCGTCGCGAAGACGTGGTGCGGATGGAGCCGTCGTTGAAGATGAACGTCATGCTGCGAATCTTTCCTTCGGAGCACGACAGGGCCATGTCGCCGATCGCCACACCCGTGACGATCATGCCGGCCAAGTCGTCGGGTAGCTCGAAGCCGTTGGCCGCCAGGTTGTCGCGCCCGACGATGGCCTTGAATTGCATGGGGTCGGTCACCCGCCCGTCGATCGGCACACGGCCGATGAGGCTCGACATGGCCGTCACTCCAGCCAGCGTAGCGTTCTCCGGGATGGTGAAGTAGGGGATGCTCTGCGGTTTGTTGGCGCCGGCGTCCTGCGCTGCGCGGCCCGCCGGGCCCACGGTGCCAGGCGCGGCCTGGGCGTCGCCTTGGGTGGTGCGAACGTAGCGTGTGACCGTAACGCCCGGTCCGCTGCCGCTGCGTTGCTGCGTGGTCTGCGCCGCGTAGCCCATGGGCGGGATGAGCTTGTAGCTGACCGCGCCTTGGGGTTCCTCGTGCTCGGTGTCGGCGTAGCCATCGGTCGTGGCGTTTGGCTGAGATGCTGTGTTCTGGCTGGCTGCTGCCTTTGCTGCGCTCAGCGGGCTGTTGTTCATGATCCCGCCGGCCAGTCCCGAGGCGGTGTCTAGCGCGCTGCTGAATACGTCCGATGTGGTGCGGGACTCCGGCGCGACTGTGTTTGCGCCGCGGCCCGTCGCGCCGGTGGAGCCGGCAGCTGCCGCGTTGCCTGCCTCAGCGCTGCGCCTGTCGCCGGCTCGCGGGCCGTAACGCATCAGGCGGCTGTTTTCGTCCTGCAGATCCTTGTTGGCCTTGATTACGTCCTCGACGCGTTCACGCAGAAGCTTGTTGCTGGCCACCACGGTTTGCAACGTTTCGTTTGGCGTATCGGCATCCGCTCCGCTGGTGGTGGGGAGGGGCACCTGGGTCAGGGGCGCGCCGGCTTTGGGATTGGATGGGCCGGAGAAACGCTGAAACAGGATCGTCGCGACGATCGCCACCAGGACAAGGGCCAGGACGGGGATGAGTTTGTTGCTTTGGCCTGCCATTGCTTTCTCCGCGAATCAGAGGCACGCCTCGAAGGCGCGATCGCAGACCAGGTAGATCGCTGTCGTGTCGATCTCCGTGCCCTTTGGGCCGAGACGGCCGTGCTGTGCGGTGGAGGCCAGCCAGCGCCCGCGCATGCCCTCCAGCGGCAGTTCGACGGGAAGGTGCGATCGGTTCGTCACGCGCAGCGCGGTGACGTACAGCGATCCTGACTTCCACTGGCCTACCGGCGCGATTTCCACGTCGACACCGCGCAGAAGGCCGACAACTGGCGTGGTCGCCACCGCGACCTGGTGCACGTTTGGCGTGGCCCACGCAAGGCGTCGGGGCGCGTAGAGCATGCGTGCTGCATGGCGCGTGAGTTGCACCATGTCCGCGTCTTGCATGGCGGGAGCAGCCGGCTCGGCGTTGGCTGGTGCACCAGTCGACGCCGAGCCGGGGGTCGATGCGATCGCGCCCGACGTGTCCACCACGAAGACCTCCAGCTCGCCGGTGGCACGAGCTGTGAGCGCGCTGGCCTCGAGGTCCAGCGGAATCTGCTGGCCCGAGTCGATCAGCTCGGCGACCACTCTCAAGGTCGTGAAGGGAACCAGTGCCCGGATGTAGATCGTGCGGTCGATCACTTCCATGCGGGCGACCGCCTCGATATCCACCGGAACATGAAGCGCGGCCGGCGCGGGCAGGGTGACAAGGCGCTCGCGGTCGAGCGGCAGCGTCACCCGGATCGGCTCGCGCGAGAAGACGGCGCGTTCCGTGTCTATGGCACTGCCAGCGAGTCGGACTGTGCGCACATTGCCGACACGCGCGGAGCGTGCGGCCAGGCGCGCAGGCGTTGTCCCCTGGAGCGCAGGCGCTACGTCGCTTGCCGCCGTCACGGCGCTGGCCGGCTTCTCGCCAAGATCCACGAGAGGGTTGTCGTTGCGGCGTGATTCGGGGGCTGTGCCGCCGGACACCATAGAGGTACTTTGCGGCGCGCCCTCCTGGATCATATCGGGCGGTACGGTCGACAGACCGAGTGGACGGATCTCCTGAGCCTGAGCCAGGCCGCTGGCGCCGAGGCTGAAACCTGCATAGACAAGTGCGGCAAGCATCCGGCGTTGGTGTATGGCTTGGAACATGGCGCCTCTCAGGGTTGGGGTTGGGCGGAAGTGGTCGGCGTGGCCCTTTGGGGCTTCGCTGAGGGCGTGCTGGCGACTGGCGCGCTCATCGGCACGGGACTTGGCAGCGCCGAGGGCTCGATGCTGGTTGGCAGAGTCGGAACGGTGGCCTGTTGGCCGTTGCTGAGGGCTGCGCGCAGATCCTTTTCGTCAAGGCGGGCGGGGCGGTGCGTGCCGTAGCAGTCCAGTGCCAACTGCCAGGGATTGCGTTCGCGATCCACGTTGAAGCGCGTGACCCGAAGCGGATACCGGATGAAGGTGTCCTTGACCGCTTGGCCGCGGTAGGTCTCTATCACCTGCATGTCGAGCAGCACGGTCCAGCGGGCTGTGCCTTCAGAGATGACACGGTTGGAAGAATAGGAAAAACCGGGAATCTCGGAGACCTGCCGGGTGCGCATGCGCAGCTCGCCGCCCTTGGAGCGGTTTTCCATGTCGGCCGTCAGCTGCGCCTGGCAGCTGGGCGTGAGGTAGCTCTGAAAGCTGAAGATCTGCTGCCCGTAGTCTTTGGAACCATCGGCCTGCCAGCGGTTGATCTGCTGCCAGATGTAATAAGCGAAGCCGTAGACGTTGGCGGGCGGCACGGGGGCCTCACCAGCGACTACGCGCACCGTGTCGCCAGCCCTCATGTCCGGTGCCAGGTGCACGTCGATGTTCTTCGGGATCTGCCAGGTGTAGAACATTCCGACAGCGCCGAGCCCTGCGATCACCAGCACCGCGAGCCGGAGCGTGCGGTTGTGGGCGCGCTCGGAAGCGAGCGCGTCGAGGTACTTAAGGCCGCTCATGGTCGTCGCCGTTCGTAGGTTTGAGTGGAGTAGCCACAGGCGGCGTGTCTTCCGTTGAAGGCTCGAGAGGACTGACGAGCGAAAGGTCGAGGGTTCGCCCGAGATCCCAATAACCGTGGTGGCGGATGAATTTGGGCTTGACCAAACTGCGTTCCGACATCCAGAGATGGATGGCTTGGGTGTAGTAGCCGTCCGGACGGCCGCGCTTGATCGTTTGCAGGTACTGCGACGAGTACCAGAGGACTGCCACGGGCCCGAAAAGCGCGAGCAGCAGCACCGCCTGCCATACCCGGGTCGCGGCGAAGATCAGTCCACCGACGACGAGGAAGACGGCCAGCGAGACGCCGGCGATAACCTGTGCTTCCGAGAACGTCATTCCGTTGAGAATGGAAGGCTCGGCGTTCACGCGGTCAGTTACCGGCGCGCGTACGCGCGCCGCCTCCGTAGCGTGGGCGTTGTCGTGTTTCTCGCTCATGGCTGACCAGACGCCGCGCTAGCACTCAAGCCATCGTCTGGAAGGCGTAGGTGACCATCGCGACGAGAAACACCGTCATGACGGCGCCCATGATGAAATACTCTTTCAGCTCGCCAATGTCGGCGCGGCCCTTGGAGTAGTCGCGCCACCTCCCCAGCGCGCCCATCACCACATACAGGAAACCCAAGCCAACGAGGACCAGCCCGAAGATGGTGATGCCGGCCTTGAACCAGGCGCCGAGCGAGCCCAGCCAGTCGCCCTGCCCGACCGACGCGCCGCCTATACCGGGTCCAGGCGTCGGCATGGTCGGCAGCTCCGCCCTGGCAGCCGTGCTCATGAGCGCCAAGACCGGTATCAGCATCATGTGCCGCGTCTTCTGATCGACGCGGCGTAGCAGGGCCTTGAGAGAGTTGAATTGATGTGTCATGAGAGCAAGATTCCCGTGCAGGTCTGGCTGCGATTAAAGAAGGGCGAGGAACGAAAACAGGACGATCAGGATCACCGTCGCCTTCGTTCCACCCCAGAAAGCCTCCGCAGCCGAAAGGCGTTCGTCCTTGTGTGCGATGAAGATCTGATGAACAAACCATGCGAAGACGAGCAGGATCACGCCACTGGCGACGGTTGTGACCATCACCTTCAGGACATGGGCGCTCACGCCGGAACCGGCCGCGAAGCCGGCTGCCATTTCGCTGTTCATATCCGTTCCTACTGTCGGTAGTCGCCGCGCAACGGCGGCACCGGGCGCGGCTGGCGCGGCGCATCGACGTGCTGCATGACGCCGTCGCGCAGCATCTGCAGGTCGCGTTCGAGCCAGTCGTAGCGGAACTTCACGCGGGCAGCGGGCGGCGCGCTTTGCGCGGCCTGCGTCACCAGCACCTGCAGGTGCTGCAGTTCGTTGGCGATGCGCGCCAGCATCTCGCGCTCAGTGTCATCGTCGCCGGCATGCGCCGCGCTGGCCGCGGTAGCGACGAGCAGGGCGACCAGCCAGGCGCACCGCACGCGGCGGCCCAGGCTCGCACCGGTGCGCGAGCCTGAAGATGGATGGGATTGGCCGGTGGGCGTCACGTGCTTCTCCATGTGAGTCAGAGGTATTTCTTGAAAGCGGCGACGGTCGTGGAAAGCGAAGCCGCCACGAGCACCGTGAACACCAGCACCATGTAGGCGGGGTTGAATCCGCCGAAAGGCCAGGTCAGGTAGAGGCCGAAGCCGCCTGTCAGCGACCAGACGGTGTAGCGCTTGGCGTGGTGGTAGACGAAAGAGCTTTCGCGGCCCCCGCCCCAGCGGCGCAGGTCGCGCCGCACGAGGCCGTCCACCAGGCCAACCAGGCAGGCGAGCATGAAGGCGGGGAGAGCGAAGACCGCGACCGACAGGCGAAGCAGCACGTCCTGCCCCACGAACATCGACATCACGAGCCACTGGCTCAATGTCTTGCTCGCCGTCGCCGAGGCGTTGCGCAAGCCGCGCGCGAGAATCTCGGCACCGTCGTGCCGCACGGCAGCGGCAGCGGTCTGCGGTTCCGGCGCGCGATCGTGGTGGCGCAGGTACCAATCGATGACGCCGAAGCGCCGATAGGGCCACTCCACCCACTCCACGAGCTGCCGGGAGAATCGCACGGTATCGTCGACCAGCAGGCTGCGCGGCGCCGCGGCGATGTACTGCAAATCCTGCTTCACAAGGTTGCGGGAATGGGAGACGCCTTCACCCTGCCAGAGCGTGTAGCTGCCCCCGATCTCGATGCACAGGCCGACGAACCAGGCGAAGAGGGCTACGAAGAACAGCCCGAGCCCTACCTCGAGCGCCAGCTCTACCGGTCCTCGCGTGCGGGGCCGCACCGGTCCGCGTGGTGGCGCCATGCTCATGAGGCGTGCCCCATCACGTTGCCGAGCACGGCCCTGTTGTCGAGCACCTGATCGCTTCCAGAGGCGCTGGATGAACCCGAGGAGCCTGATCCATCGTCGTTGTCGCGGCTCTCGTCGCTCTCGTCGCTCATCGGCGCAGCGGCCAGCGTGGTGTCGATCAGTCCGACCGCACCGGCGCCGATCGGCTGCAGGCCCAGCCAGTCGGTCTGCGTTGCCCACTTCTCGCTGGTGCGGTAGCGGCGCTTCATATCGAGCGCGACCTTTCTGAGAGACTCCGGAACGAACGGATCGTTGGACGTGTCGGGCATCGGGATACGGATCTTGAAGCGGCGGTTGCCTTCCAGCAGCGCGAACGCCTGCCCCTGCGGCAGCTCCAACACGTCGGCTGGTTCGATCATCGGCACCTTTGTGGTGGTCACGATGTCGTCGTTGCGGCTGGTGAAGTCAACGCCCGTGCCTTGTGCGGCGGTATCGGTCACGCCCGACATGGGCGTGAGATGCAGCACCTCGACTTCGGGCACCTGATCGGTGAGCACCCGGGCCGTGGTGACCGAGCGCACGCGCAGCATCACGAGGTGGTTGAAGTTGTCAAGGATCTGGCCGGCTTTCGCCTTGTCGCCAACCTTGGCTTCGATGTCGAACATCGACTGCGTGTAAGCGGTAATCTGAAAACCGGCGCCGCCGAGCTTGTTGACCATCGGCACGAATTCAGGGCCAGCAATCTCGTTGACTTCGTCGAAATGGCAGCGAACACGGGGCAGCACGAGCTTGCCGTCATCGCGATGTGGATCGAGGCCCGTCTTGTAGAGCTTGCCGCCGACCGATACCAGATCGGCAAGCATCGAATTGCCCACGGCCGACGACACAACGGAGTCGGACAGCGCATCGAGTCCGGCATAGACGATGCCGCCCTGGCGAATCACGGTCATCCAGTCGAAGATCGGCCGCTCGTCCTCGGGGTCGAAGTAGTCCGGGCTGATGAGCTTGCCGACGGCGCCCGAAGTCAGCTTCTCCAGAAAGGGGCCGAGCGAGGCGATGATTCGTTCGTAGAAGGAGCGGTCGTAGCTGACCGCGCCCACCAGACCGAGCAGCACGTTATCGGTGACGCGCGACTCCTTGATCCACAGGATCATGGCCACCACGTCTGGCGACCGTGTGGAAATACTGCGATCGACCGATACCTTCTTCGCCTGTACCAGCCCTTCCAGAATGTCCAGCCGCTCCAGGTAGATCGTGTGCTGCCCTTTAGCCGCGAAGACGCGATAGACCAGGTGCGCGTATTCCATGAAGAGCGGCTCGATGCCGGTCACGTCGCGCAGCAAGGTGGTGTAGGTCGGAATCCGGCCGAGCGCCACTTGTGCCTGCGCCACGATGTTCGTGAAGCGCCAGGAAAACTCCTTGAATGCTGCGGAGTTGCCTGATGAGGGCAGGGCATTGGTGGCGCGTGCTGCGACTTCGGTGATGCGCGAAAAGTTGCCGATACCGTTGTAGCGGGCGCTGATCTCGGGATAGCCCAGGTGGAACAGGTAGAAGTTGTCCAGGCGCCCCGAGCGCTTCGCCTCCGCGTAGAGCCGCAACATGAGTTCGGCATCGCCCTTGGGGTCGATCACGATCACCGGGTCGCCGCTGTGAATGTCCTGCGTCGCCAGCAACTCGAGCAGGCGGGTCTTCCCCACGCGAGTCGTGCCCTTTACCAGGATGTGGCCGGTGCGAGCCGACTGCCGCAGGCTCACCGACGCCTCTTCAAGACAGCCTGTGCCATGCAGGATGGGCGAGCCACCTAGATCCACGAAGGGGCGCAGCGGATTGAGCTGACCGCCGAAGCGCTGCAGGCCGTTGATGGCGCGCAGACCGGTCCAGGTCATGGGAGCAGACTTCAGACTGGCCCCTGCGTGCCGTTGAGTCCAGTCCGTCAGGCGCCCTCCCAAGCGCGACAACGCCATCTCGCGTGCGCTCGGTCGCACGAACTGCTGCGCATCCTTGCGCTGTGCATCGCGCTTGCGCTGCGTGTGCTGCTGGGTCCACTCGAAGCCCTCGCCCAGGTACAGCTTGTCTGGCGTGACCGGCAGCTTGTGCGGCGCTACCCGCGTGATGCGGGCGAACTTCAGGCCCTTCTGGTAGCGAACGATCTGCAAAGCCTGCAGCAGGCGCACATAGCCGAAGGCGCCGGCGATCAGCGCGGCAACCAGACCGAGCAGCGGCGGCATCATGAGCGCCCAGGGTGCGAGCAACGCCACCAGCGCCACGCTCCACGCCGTGACCACGCTCCAGAGTTCGATTGGCGGGCGCAGCAACGCTTCCAGGACGGTGTGCCCCTTCATGGCCGCGCCTCCACCGGCGCGTTTTGCAGCACGTCCGTGAGCACGATCTGGCGCGCGCGACCGTTGGTGCCGATCAGCACCGGGTACGCATTGATGCCGGCGCGTGCCAGATGCTGGTCCAGCCACGGGCCTTGTGACGGTGCGATCTCCATGCCCTGGGCGAACTGTTGCAGGTTCTTGAAGGATGCAAGATCGGGTGCGGAAATCACCACGCCCCATGCGTGCATGGCAGTCAGGCGATCACGGTTGTGCGTCAGCCATTGCACCGAAACCCGGTCGGTGCCGAGGATGAAGATTGGCTGCACCAGCCACTGGGCATCGAACACCGGCACATCCTCGCGGGTCAGCACGCCCGGGCGCAGCAGTGCGAGGATGGGAAATTCGAAGTCGGGGAGCGCGCCGGGCTGCGCCAGACCTGGCACGAGATAGGACAGGTAGGGCGCGAGCGGAATGCTGTAGCCGCTGTCGTGAATCACCGTGAGCGCAATGGGTGCGTTCGGCCGCGTGGCGGTGGGGCCGGCAGAGCAGGCAGACCCGAAAAAGGCTGCGACGACACCCAGCACGGCTCGCGTGCGCAGCGGGTTGTGATGGCAGTCAGGCATGGTGCCTCCCGCTGGCTTGCGCAAGCAGCGGCTGCACGTCCACGCCCAGGCGCCGCAGGCGCGCGAAGACGCTTGTGGCGTAGCGCTGCGAACGAGCGCGCGTGGCAGGTTCGCTCGTCGACCCGGTGTGATACAGGCCCACCGCCCGAAACCAGCTGCCCGTATCCACGAAGTGCCCGCGCAGGATGCCGGCACCGACCGATAGGTTCGGGTAGGGGTCGAGCGCCAGCTCGAAGCTGCGCAGCTTGTCCTGGTGCCAATGCCAGTTCACCTGCATGGCGCCGCAATCCACGTTGGTGATGCCGGCGCGCACATAGCGCTTCAACGCAGCAAGCGCCTGCTCGTAGGTGGCATGGCGCTCGCCACGACCTCGCACACACAAGGTCCACGGGTAGGGCAGGGTGGCGCGACCAAAGGCCAACTGCGATTCCTGCAACGCCACGCCGTAAAGCAGCCAAGCGGCTACGCGGCTGTGCTCGGCCGTCAATACGTAGGCCGTGGGCGGCTTGCTTGAGCTCGATGCTCGCGGCTTGCGCAAGGCGCCCACGAGCGGTGTCGATGGGGACGGCGCCGGGGTTGGATCGATGCGCTTGTAGCCTTCGATGGGCGCCGGCACGAACTGCGCCACTGTCTTTGCGAAGGTGTCGGAGGGGCGGGGCATCAGCACCTTGACCTCGACCGGATCGTAGGGAAGCCACGACGCGGCATCGGCGCGGGTCGTAAAGCCGCATGCGACGCTGCAGGCGCCGAACCGCAGCAAAGCGCGCCGGGTGCTCCGTGCAGTTGTCAACGCCCGACTCCGTACAGCGAGCGGTTCGAGGCTGGGACGCGGGAAGACGGTGCTTCCGAGAAGGATGAGGCATCGTTGATCAGCTGCGAGCGCGGCACATTCATCGCGTCGGCCGAGCCGACCGGAGCTGCGACCTTCGGCGCACCGCTGTAGTCGATCAGGGGTTCGTTCGGGTACAGGCGCTGGATGGCTTCCTGGTAAGCGTTGTTCCAGGCCAGGCTGCGCTCCACGTCCTGGTGGGAGGCTCGGGCAAACAGCTCTGCGTACTTGCGGCGTTCCGCATCGCTGCGCGCGTGAATGCCCAAGGCCTCGACCGGCGACAGGTTTGCGACCGAGAAGTTGGCGCGCGGACCCTGCAGTAGCATCTTGGCGCGCCGCATTTCGTCCATGCTCAAACCCCAGATCCCGGCGACCACGCGGTCGCTGTCGCTCAGGTCGGAAAACTCGCGCTCGCTCGTGCTGGTCTGCGAGTGGCTTTCCTGCGTTCTGCCAATGTCGCGGGCGTTCTGCGAAGTCTGCGAGAGCGCCGGGCTGGCCCCGGCAAGCACAAGCAGCAGCGGCAGCAGCGCAGTCGCCTGCGACAAGTGGTTGGATTGAAAGGGATCGGATGAACGCATGGTTCAGCCTCCCTGGCTGACGGACAATGTGAAGCTGCGGCCGTCTTCGACAGCGAAGGTCGCTGTCTTGGCCTCCGGATCGACGCTCTTCAGGGACACGCCGTTGTACGCATCGCCCTGTTTCAGCACACGCACCCTCGTATGGCCTGGCAAGCCGGTGCCAACGACTACGGAGGGAGCGCCGTCCCACAGATCAACCGCGAGCAGTTGTCCGTCGAGGGCGGGCCGGGGAACGTCTTTGACAATCGCTGCGGTGGGGGTGCGCGCCCCCGGCGGGTGGTAAGGCCGGCGTGGCGCGGTCCGCTGAGGTGCCGCTGTGAAGTGCGCAGCAGGGGTGACGCTGGCGCGATCGCGTATCTCGGTCAGCAGCGCCTCGATGCGGTCCAGCCGCAGGAGTACATCAGGATGAACCTGGGCCGGCGTCGGGTCGGCCGGCGCTGCGGATCGCGGCAGGCCCTGGTAACTGACCCACAGGGTCGAGAGGCGCCACACCGTCAGCGGTGCGTTCGGTCGCCGGGTCGGCAGGATCAATCGACGTCACACCGTCAGCGGTGCGTTCGGTCGCAGCGTCCGCGGGAGCGATCGACGCCACACCGTCAGCGGTGCGTTCGGTCGCCGGGTCGGCAGGATCGATCGACGCCACGCTGTCAGCGACGTGCTCGGTCGCCGCATCCACAGGATCGATCGACCGAATCGGCAGGATCGATCGACGTCACACCGTCAGCGGTGCGTTCGGTCGCCGGGTCGGCAGGATCGATCGACGTCACACCGTCAGCGGTGCGTTCGGTCGCTGCGTCCACAGGATCGATCGACGTCGGCTTGTCAGTGCGAATTGCGGCCGGATCAGTGAGGACGGTGGAGGGTGCCACCGCGGGAGCGGACACTGGCACTGAAACCGGCGCCTTCGAGCGCTGGTACATTTGCCATCCGGGAAAGGCGGCCAGGGCAAAGAGGAAGACCAACACGGCGCGTGCGCCCTTGCTTGCGCCCGAACTGCCGGCTTTCTTCGATGCACCTACTGGAGGGTTCGCCTCGGTCTCGGCGTCGTGCAACCCGGGTGTTGCGCTCTCCGTATCCGGCGCGTAGCGATGGGAGTCGCCCTGCGTGACGCCGCCGTCGGCCGGGGTGGGCTGGCGGTTCAATCGCTCCCGTTCCTCGTCTTGGAGCTCCTCCTCGAGCCGGAGCCGGCGGCGCTCTTCCTCGAGGCGGTCCTGCTCAAGAGTGTCGTAAATACCGCTCATGCGATGGAGCCTTGTTTCAGTAATTGGCTGGGACTACGAGCGCCGGCGGCCGAACAGGTGTCACTGTTGCAGGCGTGTGTGCGTCGTCGGCGGGAGTTGCGGCCGTAGCCGAGGCCACCGGGACCACGTGAGTGGGTGCTTGCGCCGTTGGCTGGAGTAAGGACGCGTAGCGCGGCGCGACCGTGAACCAGAGTTGGCGCTGCACGGGATCGCAATGCCATTGCCACGTTTTGCCCAGCAGCACGTCCAGGATGGCCTGTACCCGGTAGGGGCCGAGCTCACGTTGCGATTCGGGCAGCGGGAGGGTCAGGAACCTGCTGGCCTCGGGCGCGAGGCTGGAGGGCGCAACTAGCGCATAGCCGGTGCGCATCAGGGTGTGATGGACCGCATCCGAGATGGTGCGCACGGTCTCACGTGGAAACGAGATGTAAGCGACGACCTGCAGCGGCTCGCTCGCTTCAGCGGGCGGCTCGGTGCCCTGTGTGGTGTACCGACCCAAGCGCTGCTCAGCAGGGTGATCTACCAAGATGGGTGACTGCGCCCGCGATGCGCTTGCTGACAGCAGCAGCAGGAGGCTCGCTGCAAGCAGGATGTGAGGAGGCAGAGCCGGACGCATTGGAGTTACCGAGGAATGAAAGCGGCCCGGCCGCCGCGATGGCTGTGCTCTCAGTCCGGACAAGGGGTTGCGAGGCGAACTGAACGCACGGCTCCGATTGCGCCGGGCCAAAGTGACGCGAAAGAGCGCCGCCAGTAGCAAGCAGTGTTGTTCGCGAGGCGGTTTGGCTCAATGGGAAACCGTTCGCGACGTGGCGCACGGTTTACGCTTGACGAGCGACTGGCGGTGCTGTAGGCAAAAGCGGCAACCCGTGGGCGGGTTGCTACGGGGCAGAGGGTTCCTACAGGGGTAAGGGCCCAATCCAAAGGGCGTGCATCCCCTAAAAATCGGGGATGCACGAAAGGGGCTTACCGGGACGGGAAAGGTGTTACGGGGTTAGGGTCCGGCCTGCGCGCGGGGCGCTGCGGTCGGACCGAAAGGCTCCCGCTGCGGTTCGCCGGGCGCTGGTGGTGGCGCAGTGCGAATCGCCAACGAGACCTGCGGCTGCGGCGTAGCAGAACGGCGTGTGTGATTCAAGCGTAAACCGTGCGTTGCGTGGCCTGCCTTTAGCGCGTGACGCCGGTCCGCATCGCTGCGTAGAGTGCCGCACGACGACCACCCAGCAAGAGCACACCGCACATGCCGCCACGTCTGCGCTCGCAGTATGAACGCCATAGTCCCGAGCGGGGCTATCCGCAGTTCGGTCGCGATGAGATGGACCGGGTTCACGCGATCTTCGTCATTGCCAGAGCGTTAGCCCAGCTCGGGCTGAACGACTGGCTTGCGCAAGTCATGCACTGGCTCGGCAACTATGATGGCCTAGAGACGATGCTTGAAGACTGGGAAGATCCGGTCATCGGCGTGCGTAAGGTGCTGCTCGACCACATCACGAAGCAGGAGAGCTCAGTCTTAGAGCCGACCTCCGACCCATGTGAGATGAGGCCCGGCGCATTGAACAGTATGGCGCTGAAGCAGGCGATCGTGGCCGATTGCCTCAAGCTGGACTTCGTGAGCTACTGCGCCTCTTGGGATGCTGGGGTGCCCCCGCGAGCCCGGCGTGTGTGGGTGCCGCTGCGGCAGTCGTGGATGGAGTTTCGAGAGAGCAGGGAGGGGGAGGAACATAAGTCCGTCTGGTACAGCGAGAGTGCGCAACCGCGCCAGCGCCGGCAGCTCTCGGACTTCCTGCTCCTGGGCACATTACCTACCGAACGAGAGGGCGCGTGAAGGCAAAATGGTGACCCGGATACACGCATTTTTATCGAGCCTGCGGGCCTCCCTGCTGCGATCACCTCGAGCGGCCGCGGCACATCCGCGCGGTGCGGCTCACGCACCTATGGCGCTAGTTCAAGGGGCTGCTGCAATTTCGGACGAGCAAGGCCCCCAGCCGGACCTGCGCGGAACTGCGACGGGGTGGTTGCGAGTTCTGGATCACAAGCAGTTGCTGCAAAGTGTTCAGGCCGACAAGGCGATCCGCGAGATCTGGCGGCAATCCCGGCTGTCTGGCGCCGTGTGGGAGCGCGACTGCCTGCCTGCGTTGCAGCGCTACGCCGAGTTCGTGCAGTTGGTGCCGGCCTCCGAAGCTCACCACCATGCACACGTCGGTGGGCTGCTGTCCCACACGATCGAGATGATGCTGGCCGCAATGACTTGGCGCAACGGGCATCTGCTCCCGGCCGGCGAGTCGATTGAAGCGATCGACTCGCAACGCGACGAGTGGACCTACGTCGTATTTTTCGCGGCCTTGTTGCACGATATCGCCAAGCCGCTGACGGACTTGCGCATCCTGTGGCGTTCCGACGAGATGGCAGATCCGCTGCAATGGATGCCGCTGGCAGGTTCGCTGGGGCAGATCAGCCAGGGCCGCAAGGCACCGGAGTACCTGGTCGAGTTCGCGCCCAAGAGCGCCCGCGACTACACAGCACATGCCCGGTTGGCGATGATGCTGCTACCGGGCATCGCGCCGCGATCGGCGTTGACATTCATCGCGCGTCAGCCCAAGGCCTTCGAGGCCCTGAACCGGTACCTGACGGGCGGCGATAAGGATTCCCTGCTGGCGCAAATCGTGCTCAAGGCGGACCGCGCCTCGACTCAGCGCTCCCTGTTGACGGGCAGCAAGGCGCGTTTCACCACCGCCACGGCTGTGCCGTTGATCGACTTGCTGATGCAGGCCATCGGCTCGATGTTGCGCTCCGGCACCAGCCTGCCGCTCAACCGCAGTGGTGCGGCAGGCTGGGTACACGACGGATCGGTCTGGTTCGTGGCCAAGCGCATCGCCGACTCCGTGCGCACCTGGATCAAGACCCACGCGCCCGACGAATCGGTGCCCGGCGACAGCAAGAACGACCGCCTTTTCGACACTTGGCAGGAGTACGGCTGCATTCAGGTCAACCCAGCCAGCGGCCAGGCCATCTGGTACGTGACGGTGCATGGCTACAGCAACGAGGCCGAACCTGATGCAGGCATCGAGGCAAGCAGTCCGCTGGAGCAAGGCGCCTACAAGCATTCCCTCACGATGCTGCGTTTTCCGCTCAACAAGCTCTATCGTGATGCAGCGCAGTACCCGGCCGAGATGCGCGGCCGCATCGAGGTTCACGCCAAGCGCAAGGGCGATATTGCAGACGGAAACGACACGCCGAACACAACTGAACCAGAGGGAAATAGCGCGAGGGAAATTGGCGCAACACAGGCATCCGCTAGCGCCATGTCGTATGAAGCTGTCGCAACTCCTGCAAGGCAACAGCCTGATTCGGTTGTTGTCGATAATCCCGCAAGGGCTGCGCATGCGCCACAAGCGACGACGAGCGGCAAGCCGAGTCAACGCAAGCCGAAGATCGACCTGGCGCTGAAGGAGCCCGCCTTCAACAAGCCCAAACGCAAGCCTGAGCCGGCAGTACCACCGGAGTCAGCGCCACTCGCACGCGCACCGGCGCCCGCCCCGGGCACCGCCTCGGCCACGGCGCAGGAGCCTGCTACAGCGTCCGACGATGAGACCTGTCCTGACGAAGTCTACGATGCCATCCTGCTGGAGGATGCGGCAGCTTGGCTCGATGCGGCCGACGATGTCTCGGCCGCGGTGACCAAGCAGCCCATGCAGCTACCACGCAAGACCGTCGCTGCAGCCACGGCGCATACGCACGAACCCGCTGCCGCAGTACAGCAAGCTATCGCACCGCAGATCGCGCCACTGCTGGCTGCGCCCCCTCGTCGCGCCTTGACCGACACACCCGAGCCCGTCGTGCTCGACCGTAGCGGTACGGCACCGAAGTGGAAGCGAGAGGCTGCAAGTCATGAGACTTCCATCCCCACCGGCTCCGGCCCTGTGCTGCTCGCGCCGAGAATGCCGGCGTTGCCGAAGAGCGCCGATGGCGGCGCGCCGGCGGAGCCTAGCGCGCGCGCGCGCGCCTTCATGGGGTGGCTGCAGTCATCGCTAGCCAGCCGGCGCCTGAAATACAACCAAACCGGGGCCACGGTGCATTTCACAGCCGAGGGGATGGCGCTGGTCTCGCCGCTCATCTTCAAGACCTATGCACGCGAACTGGGTCATGAAGACGATGCTGACGAACACGGTCTGCAGGTCCAGCGCGAAGTCATCAAGGCTGGCTGGCACATGATGGGCCCGAACAAGGCCAACATTTTGGGCTACGAAGTCATAGGGCGTGGAGGTGCTACCCGAGGCAAGCTGTCAGCGGTCGTTCTGATCGCTCCGGACCGCTGGGTCGCGCCCGTGCCACCGCCGAATCCGGCGTTGAAGCTGCGCAGTTGACAGGGTGTAACTGAACCCTTACATTCGCTCTTGCGTGCATCAGCGGGGGTAGCTGTAAAGGACTTTGGTGCATTGAACATTCCCCGTTGAATTGGCCATTAACCTAATTCAGCGGAATGTGTAATGCTTACCCTCACGATAGTCGCCACCAAAGGCGGCGTAGGTAAGACGACAGTAGCCGCCAATCTCGGCGGGCTACTTTGCGATTTAGGTCACCGCGTCCTTCTCGTGGACGCGGATGTGCAACCGTCGCTGAGTCGCTACTTCCAGATAGCCCAAGAATCCGAAAACGGTCTGACGGCGCTCGTCATGAACGGTGCGCTCACAGACGATTGCGTGTCCCGGATCGCCCTCCCTCCGGACATGCTCAGCAAGGCTGGCGAAAGGTTTGCCTCCCCCGAGGGGCGGTTGGACGTAGTCCCCTCGGACACCCGAGACGGGCGTCTGCAAGATTGGCTATCCAACCGGCTGGATCGGTTGGTGCGTATTCGCATGGCGATCAAGAATGCCGCCGTGGCCGAGCGCTATGACGTAGTTATCATTGATACGCAGGGCGCGGTCGGCCACTTGCAGGACGCGGCCGTGAACGCAGGCGACATGCTCATCACCCCGGCCTCGCCGGACATCGTGTCGGCCCGCGAGTTCGTCGACGGCACCCTCAAGCTGCTCGACCGCCACGAATCCTCAGCGAATATGGGGTTCATGGTACCGGCCATGAAGGCCATCATCAACCGCTCCGAGAACACTGTGGATAGCCGCACCATGGCCGGCCTTATCCGCGAGCAGTTCATGACCATGCGCGGTCGCGTGAGCGTCCTGAACACCACGATCGCCTCCGCTGTGGCGTTTCGCAAGGCGGCAACAGCCCAAGTGCCCGTCCACTGGATCGATCCCCATCGAGCTGGCGACGTCATGCACCAGTTGCTGTGGGAACTGATCCCCTCGCTCGAGGGGCAGTACGCCGAAAATCACCGCAATTACCAAGCCAGAGTAGACAGACCAAGTCATGACGATGGTCCGCCATCGTCGTCAACCCCTTGAAGGTGGGTGACGTGTCATGCGCACCCCCGAAACACTGACGGCAGCGCAGCGCGCTGAGCGTCTGAAACTGGCTGACCTGGATTCTGATTCTGCTGCGGATGGTGAAGCAAGCACCAAGGAATCACCAGTGTCTTCCAAGAACGACCGCTACCGGGCACAAGCCCGCGAATCCCTCTCGTTGGGAACTCCGCGAAATGCGACCGCCAACCTCGACCCGAAGACCGAGGCCGACATGTCCTTTTCGCTCCTCAATATAGAAGATATCGAGCCCTACAGGTACAACCCCCGCACAGGATCGAATCCGCGCTACGAAGAGATCAAGGCCAGCATCCGGGCGGACGGCATCACCAACATGCTGACTGTCACGCGTCGCCCGCACGCGGACAAGTATTCGCCCTATGGGGGTGGGAATACCCGCCTCCGGATTGCGCGCGAGCTGTTCGACGAGGGTGACAGGCGATTTGAGCGGTTGCACGTTCTCGTCAAGTCATGGCCGGGTGAAGCTGCCGTTATTTCGGCCCACTTGGCCGAAAACGAAAACCGTGGGGACATCTCGTTTTGGGAGAAAGCCCAAGGCGTCGCGGCTTTCAAGCGGGAGATCGAGGCCGCCACCGGGCGTGCCTTGTCCTCAACCGAGCTGAATAAGGAACTACGCGAGCTCGGGGTTGGTTACGGCCTGAAGACGATCCAGAACTTCGCCTTCTCGGTCAACTATCTCACTCCCGTTGGTGAGTGGCTCAAGGCAGCGGCCGTGAACGCCGTCATCCGCCCTAGCGTATCAAGCTACGTCGACGTGAGCGATGCGCTCGGGAAAAAGTCAGAAGCGCGTGAAGCCATTCACAACGTCCTGGTTCAGCACAGACAGCATCTCGCCACCCTCGAGCAGCGCAACGCGGAGCGCGACGAAGGCGAACAGATCCCGGTGGAGTTGGACACCGACGAACTGCTGGTCGATCTGCAGAAAGCGGTCGCAGCTGTCCTTGAGGTTGATGCGGCCTCAGTGCCGTTGATGGCCTCCGCGCTCGCGCAGAACTCGCGTATCGACGCCAACAGCCTACGCCACGTCAAGGTAAAGGCGGCACCGGCGCTAGCGCCGGCTGAATCTGCCATGGCAGGGGTTAGGCAGCAGTTGCCGATGGGCGGCATGCTTGCCGCGGTACCGAAGCGCGGCGGCGCGTCGTCCGCGTCGCGGCCACCGGCTGTGCCGTCTTCCGGCACAAAGGTGGGCGCGCAGGACGACGCTGCGGAACCGGTTCTACCTTCGGAAGCACAGATCACGAGTGAGGCCGGCCCGCTCCAGCGTGATCTCGGCGAGATCAATGCGTGCTTCCGAGTGCTCAACGAACTGGTACCCCTGTATGACGTCATCAACACGGCCCCGACGATGCCGTTCGGTTTCCTGTGCGACTTCCCCGAAGAAGCGATGGACAAGATCGAGGGCCAGCCCGTGTCGTCGCCAGCCTCGGAGTACCGCATCGTGCTGTGGAAGTTGCTGGTCGCGGTGTCAGGGCAACTCAATCACGAGGTCAGCCAGCGCATTCCCGCGACCGCGACCACTGTCCGCTGGATTGCTGCGTTGACCGCGGGGCCCGAGACGTTTACGCGGATTGCGCACGAGCAGGGCCACACCATCTTCACCGACGGCGACATCTTCGCCTCCGGAATCGAGATCGCCATGCTCTTTAACCGCGACGATGTTGGCTCGGCTGTCGTGAATTTGCTTTCCACACTACAGCGTTTCCGGTCGAAGTACCCAGAGCGGTTCCCGACCAGGCACGTCCCTTTATTTCCTGACTCCTGACCCGCCAGCCCATTACATTCAAAGCAGGAACGAATGATCTCATTCAACGTCACAAACCCCACGATCCTGCGTCTGCTCCTGGAACACGTCATTGAGACGATGGAGGCAGAGGACGGCATTGACCACCTTCTGCATTCTGGCTGCAGCCCCGAGTTCCTGGATGCGCTCCGGCGCCGACAGGCGCGGGATCTGATCAATGTGGCGAACACCTTGAGGACAATGCGCTTCTCCATCTCGTCCAAGGAGGTAATGAACCAACTCAACCACCTGGACCGGAAGCGTCGCGACGCGGAGCTGCAAGAGTATTTCATCAAACACGGCGCCACCAACGCATTGCTCAAGGAGTATTTCAAGATGAGCGCAGACGAGGTGCGCCGGCTACGGAATCTCCTGCTGCCAAAAGGCACGGCCCAAGTTGGTCGCGCGCCGCTGCCGCCCGTCAAGGTACGAGACCAGATCCACTCATCGTGGAGCGTCATCAACAAGCAGCACGTCCACGAAGCGATGCGCAATCGTCTCTTTCGCCTGCACCAGCAGTTCCCGAGCTATACCGTCGTCACGCTTAACGACACGATCAAAGAGTTCGATGAACCCATTGCCAGCGTGCCAGCGCTGGGTGAATGCCCTGCGTAGCGCACACATTCCCGACCCCACCCGTGCCGCTAATCGTCTCCACCATCCAGGTCGCCTGGCCATGAACACACTTGACGTTGTAGATCTTCGCTCGAACCGGGCACGGCGTAACACAGTCGCATCCCGAGAAGCTTTGGTGTCGAGCGAAACCATGGATCGGTCGACGCTAAACCAGGCCGTAATGCTGAACTGGCTTGGCCAGCAGCCTGTGTCCTTCCACCGATCCTACGTGGACATCACCGGAAGCGTGGTAGCAGCACTATGGCTCTCGAATGCAATGGACAAGATGGTCGTAGCTGGCACTGGCTCCGTGGACCCGGATGACAACTACACCTTCGTCATGACGGGCCAGCAATGCGAGCAAGACACCGGCATTACGCGGTCGCAGCAGTCCACCTGCCGACGTTTGTTGATCCAACAAGGCTTGTTGTCCGAAGACAGCCAGAAAGGCAAGGTTGTGCGCTACTGCATATACCTGGACCGCCTCGCGCAACGGCTTCTGCAGCAAGCCGGGCCTTTGGCAGCCGCGCTCGACACAAGTGCGAGCGACAACAGTTCCGCCCCAACGGCGCTGCAACACAGCGCATGACTGGTCGGGACTGATGCTGGACTCTCCCCTCCCACTTCCAGTCATCGAGCCGTTCGGGCCGGCCGAGCCTTTGTTTGACCCGTTGCACGAGAACACTCCTGGGATCGCCCTGCAGGCATACGAGCAGGCATTTCGCTATCTCAACGATAGAGGGTTCATCCAGTTCCATCCTCTGCTGGCTGCTCGCCTCGGCCACAAGGCGGCGCTATTCCTGGGTTTGGCTTTGTATTGGACACGCCACACAAGCCAGCATCAGCCGCATCGCAAAGGCTGGTTTTACATGACAGCTAAGCAGTGGAACGCGGCCACCGGCCTGTCAAGCCGGGAACAGAGCACTGCGCGTTCGGTACTGATCGAGCATGGCCTCTTGCGCGAATCTCTGGAAGGACGCCCGGCCGCGTTGCACTACAGGGCCGACGTGGTCGAGGTGGCTCGCTGGGTTGACGCACCCAGCTTTGCGGCAGCGCCAGGCTGGGAAGCCGTTTCTCAGTGGTTTCGCAACTGCGTGAGCTTCTATCGACCTCTAGCTGATCTGACTGGCAGCGTGGCCTGCGGCTTGTACCTTTCCTACCTCCTGCAGCAGCAGCGCAAGGCCTTGCTTGGGCAGCAACTGAACAACGGTTGCATTCGCGTCTCTCAGGATGATGTGTGCATTGCGCTGTGCCTTGGTCCCAAGGTCCAGCGCAATGCACGCGAACGGCTCAAGCTGGCTGGATTGATTCGCGAAGCCGGCGCATCGCTGGTGATGCTCAATCTGCCAGCGATCATGGCGTGTTTGCGTGCCCAGGACGGCAGGCCGCTGCCTCGACCGCGCAAGCCCGCATCAGCGCCTCTGCGGCCGCTTTCGCTGGTGCCGCCGGTCAAAGCGGTGCCGGTCTTGGCGGCACCGCCTGCCGCGGGCGCGACGACATCCGTCACGCACGAAGTTGCGCCAATGCTGCTGCGAGCCGATGGACAATTGCCTCTCGGGTTGCTGACGGTGGGCCGCCTCGCCCCCCTGGTGGGGTACAGCACACCCGAGATCGAGGCGGGGGATAAGTTCATGCTTCGCATGCGCCTCGCGAACCTGCGCAGCGTGCTCGGCGCGAACGTACCCCCGAAGCGGCTCGATGACGAACGTGCTCGAAACCCGCAAGTCGGCGCGTCGATGCCGCCTACATCGAGCCACAACCAAACCCTGCCTTCTCGCAGCGTGTTCCTTGCCGAAAACGCAAAACTTGGAAGCTCAAAGGTTGCCGAAAACGCGAAACTGGAGAGCGTGGAAGTTGCCGAAAACGCAAAACTTAAGTTGCCGAAAACGCATATCTCTATACAAATGGGTATTACAAATACAACGACTACAACGCACGCGCGCGCGGTTGTGGATAACTCCGAACACGAGATTGCCGCATGTCGTCGTCGTCCTTCGATCAATCCCCAGGACGGTCGCGTAAATGATGCCAGTGCAGCCAAAGAGAACCAGGACGAGCAGGCCGCCACTTCGCTGGTCTACCCGCGCAGTCTTGATGCGGCATACCTGAACGGCGTTCGCAGCGTCGTCGCACAGGCCCCGGCCATTCACCGTCAGGCGCTGCTCGACGAACTCGAAGGCCAACTGTGCATCCAGGGCAAGACCATCCACAACCCGCCCGGCTGGCTCATGGGTCTCATCAGGCAATACCGCGATGGTGATGTCGTGCTCGCGATGGCCGAGGCGGTATCAGCCGAACGCACGCGCAGGCTCCGCATCCAGCACCAGGTCGAGCGGTCCCTCCAGGGCGTGGCAGTGCCGCCGACTGAACCCGAAGTCACGGCGGCGGCCGATCCAGCCGTGGTTGAGGCCGCACGACAAAAGCTCAAGGAGCTCCGTGCGGGGCTTGCCGGAAAGCGAGGTCAGCAATGATGTTTCTGTCGGCCATTTTGACCTACCAAGTACGCAGTATCGAGTCGGTCATTTCGCCTGACAGCCAAACCCTTCGGTTTAACGTAAAGAACAGGATCGGCGATGACAAGTGATCGACTGTTTATCGAACTTGTACATCGTCTCGGCCACTACGCAGACGCCATGGTGCTGTTCGCCCTGCTCAAGGAACAAGCCGACATACGTGAGTTCGAATCCACGAAGCCCAAGATTGCACGACGCCAATTGGCGGGAAGTGTTACCGAGGTTGGGGTTCGGCGTTCACTTGAGCGGCTGCAGCGCCGTGGGCTGATCTCAGTACGAACGCATGCCAACACCCGCACCCACGTGGCTGTTGCACGCGACGCCGTTTTGCGATTACTGCGCACGCCGGTCGGCTCAATGCTCCCCGGTAGCGCCGCCTTGCACTTCCCCTTCCTCGAAGCCTGGGACGCGGACATCGCTGCCGCCCGGGCCGCTTCTGCAACCGAAGCGCCGGAATCAGTCCCTGACCCAACGCTGGACTCGGGTGCCACTGCGATGCGTCCCGATCATCCGTCCCCACCCACTCCAATCAATCAAACGTGACAAACATGGCATCAAAGATCAGCAAAGGAGGAGCGCCCTCTAAGGACGTCGAGCCCAAGCCCATGGTAGCGGGCGATTCGGCACTGATCGCTCCGCTCCGGCCGACAATCGACTTTGAGAAGGAGCCCAACTCCCCGTTTCACGATGGCTATTCCATCGCCAAGGAAGAAGCCCTGCTCGCTGACTACATCAAGGCTGATCCGATGGACGAAAGCGATCCGCGCTTCGAGCGCTTCGTAGAACTCGAGGATCGCAAGGAGCGCCTGGAGAGGATGCAGCAGAAGTTTGTGACGCGCAAAGGTGCCGATCCGGTGGTCACACCCGACGAAGTGCGCGGCATAGGTGAGCTAGGCTCGTTGGTCGATGACGGCGTGGATCAGATGACGATTCACACCAAAGAGGCCTACCGGATGTTCATGGGGCGCACGCGCGATCCCGGCAAGGATGTCGCGCCTATCGTCGGTGGCAAGCGAATGGCATCCGCGCTGCGCGCGCTGTGGATGCTCACAGGCAACGACAACCCGTTTGCGGATTGGGGCCTGCTGCGGCATGAGCACTCCATGCGTGAAGTCCACAAACGCCTACAGCGCGAGATTGAGACCATCAACGACGTTTTGGTGGAACAACAGCGCCGTGGCCTGACCTACACGATGCTGCGCTCGGCCAACCCGGTGATCCTGAACCTGGGCTTTCGTTCACCCTACGGCTACGCCGTATCCAGCTTGATCGCCGACTTCGATTATTTCGTCCGACTGCAAAAGACACTGGAACACAAAGCCCTGCGCACCGATGACCAGGTGCGCCAAGCCATCACGGAGTTGACCCGGTTTGTGCGTCGCTGCTGGAACGAGACGGCGCGTTTCGACCGCTGGCTCAACCGCGACGAGGTGCGACTCCTGAGCCGAGCGGATTTTTTGCCCGGAGCACCGGACGATGCTGCAAAGCGAGTTGAGTTTGCGACGGGAGCCTTCGGGGTGGTGCCCGGCGAGGTCTATTCCTGCGCCGTGCAGCCTTCGCATTCGCGCCGTCGGATGCAGATCACCCCGGTCGAGCGCAAGCTGCTGCAGACCATCGGCCAGGAGCTGGCGACAGCGGACCAGGCCGCGCGGACCAGGCCGCGAAGGAAGCTGCCACAGAACACGCCGCTTCGAAGTCTGTGCCAAAGCAGGCTTGATGTTGTGGGCACGAATCTGCCGCAATCAATCGGGGGGAAAAGATAGTGATGCAAAGGTTTTCCGCAAAGGGGACCGTGGAACAAGTACGTCCGAAGCCGGCCGTCAACGCTGCGCTGTGGGCTCGTGAAGCTGTGGCAAACCTGGAGTGTCAGGAAGTGGTTGACACAAAGGCCTTTACGGGTAGGGGCAACCTTTATGCTCTGCGCCAACTTGTTGCCAGCTTGGAGGATGTCGAAGCGCGCATGAGGGCGCTCAGCAAAAGCTCCAAGGCGCTGGTCGACACGAGCGTGTATCTGACCGTGCATCGCCGCAGCTCAAGCGGCTACACCTTTCTTCGCTGGCGCGAGCGAGCGGGCGCCAACCGACACCTATCGTGGAATGAGGTCAGCGCCAAGATCGCCATTCACCCGTCAGCGCAGCAGCGTTGGTGCGTCGAGGCTAGCGACCTGGCGAACGCGCTTAACAGCGAGCACCTGGCGCTGCGAGAAACGATCAAATCGATACGCGGGCGCGTGGCGCAATCCGCATCGCACCTCTATGCGCGGTCTCTCCCGAGAGGCTACGGCTGAGGCAGGCAACGCATTCCACAGCTTTCCGGGTGTGGTGCAGTCCGGAAGGTTTCTCAGCGCACCATGGAGAGAGTCATGCAGAACCTGTTTATCGGCAAGGGCAATCTGGGGGACACGCCGACCCTGAAACGCATCGACGGTCGCAACGGCCAGTTCACGGTGGCCAGCATGCGCGTGATGTTCGCTCGCTATGGCCAAGACAACCAAGGCGGGGTTGAGCAAGTAGGCGGCTTCTGGCGCGAGGTCGAGATCTACGGCGTCAAGGCTGAACAGGCCGCAAAGCTCCTACGCAGGGGGGCGCGCGTGCTGGTGATCGGCGAGGAGCGCGAATTCAATGCCAGGGATGAGGACGGCAATCCGGTCGAGGTCATCAAGGTGGTGGCGGACGATGTGGCGCTGCAGCTCTCGCGGGTCGAGAGCAT